>Ga0114951_10004897_pt1 | contig 12675 bp, 12 predicted proteins | sample AM7aDNAmetaG_FD_88677 | JGI IMG/M metagenome (GOLD analysis project Ga0114951, IMG submission 88677) | Freshwater microbial communities from Finland to study Microbial Dark Matter (Phase II) - AM7a DNA metaG | ecosystem: Environmental > Aquatic > Freshwater > Lake | place: Finland: Lake Alinen... | reverse complement strand
TCTTCTGTTGCAGATCGACCATGGCCTGCTGGCTGACCTTAATCAGCCCCTCCTGCGGACGGTCCAGGTCGGCCGTCAGGCATAGAACGACTGAGAACGAAAGGGCCAACGCCAGCTCGATGAGGGCGAAGTTCTTCCCGCTCATCCCGAGTTGAACCCCCGCCATGCCCATGGCGAGCATGGCCAGAACGTACAGGGCCACCCATATGGCAGCCGGAATGCGGTCCCGCACGCCGACCTTGACCCGTTCCAGGTGCAGGTCGATCATTTCGTTCAGCGATTGGACAAACAGTCCCACCGCAATCGACCCCGTCTCCGACCGTCCGATCTCCGCGGCCCTGGCCCAGAGCTGATCCTGAAGGGCGTCCGAGCGCCGCATCGCCTGCTCTAACTCCTTCCACTGGGCCGGGACCGCGTCAGATCGCAGGTCCACATATTCCTTCAGGAGGCCGCGAATGTCGGAACGGTACGGCTCGGGCAGGAGGCCGGCGCGCAGCCAGGTCGTCCCGATCGCATTCACTTCCTGCACGACGAGGTTCTTTCTGGCGTCGTAGCGGACGGCGGCTGAGTTGAAGGTGAAACCCAGCATGAAAGCGAGCAACCCCATCGCCGACGCGACCAAAACGCCGGCCGAGTCGCCCTTTCCTTCCCCGGGGGACCTGTTCCTTCTCCCTACGAGGAAGCCGGCCCCGATGGCAAGCATGACCACCGCCATCGTTCCCATGAAGATCGCCCACAGAGGCACGCTATCGAGGTGCATAATCCTAACGCCTTTCCTCCCTGGGGCTATTGCGCCGGAATGACGGCGGACGATTTGTTGACAGTGCGGAACGTCAGATCGACCTTGGTAGCGCCCGCCCGGATCACATACGCAAACGCCTCGTTCGGCACCGCGGCGGTATCGAACGAGTCAATCTGCATCGTATACCTGGGCCGGGCGGGCACCTGGGGATACGAAATGCTCACTTTGCGGATCAGCGGCTGGTCGCCCGTGGCAACCCAAATCTCCACATCCCTGTCCTGCGTCGTAAAGCCGAGATGGTGACACTCGCCGCCGCCTATCGTATCGACGCCGATGTACTCGGCGGTCTGGACTTTCGGCACCACGCGCTCGTAGAGATCGGTTCGCAGCAACTCGGTCACGGGCAGCGTGGCGCCGTAGTTCTGCGCGATCTTCTCCAGGGCGACGTCAATTGTCCCGGGAATCTGAGCCTGCCCGTACGCGTCCTTCTTCAGGTCCAGGAACGTCAGGGTCAAACCGTCGTAGACCACCCGCCGGGAATTATTGTCACTGCTGTATTGAATGCTCACCTTGTTCGGGCGGCGCAGGAAGATCGTGCGCTGGCTGGTGAAGGACACCTTCTGCCCCGCTTCGGTCAGTTCGTCGTACGAATCGGTGACGGTCATCGTGAACTGTTCCAGACCCGCGAGGTACCCGAGTCCGGCCTTGAGAATTTCGAGCGGACTGGCCGTCTCCGTGATCACCGGCTGCGGCGTCGCCGGCTGCGGATTGGGATCCTGGACGACCTGGTACCCTTCCTGGCCGTTCTGGGTGGTCTTCGCGTAATACGCGTCGTCATACTGATAGTACGTGTTGTCGTTGACAACCACGGGAGTGACCGGCTCATCGCTCTCCCACGGAGTCGTGGAGGTCCAGTAGCCCTCGGGCGGATAGACCGGCTGGTACCACACCTCATCATTGTTCCAGCAGGGCGCGTACCAGTAGCCATGGTTGTACCAGTAGTCATTGCCTCTCCAGGCGGTCTTGACGCTGCCATCGGGGAGGCGCGCGACGGCGGCGGTTCCCTGGCGAGTCCGGACGGTCGCCACCCCATTGCCTTCGGGGCCGCGAATATATGTCGCCGTGCCAATGGGACCGCGAATGATCCCCGCCGAACCGCCGTTGGGCCCTACCACGGTCCGTCCCCTGTCCGCGGGGTTCGGCAGCATGGATTGCCCTGTGATCGAACCATAGTTGGCCGGGCGGTAGGTTGAACCCGCCGCTGTGCCCGTGCCCTGAGCGATCGGGGTTGCGGGGCGCACGGGGGGCCGCGGAGTGACGGGGTTATTGGCGGGCCGAGCCACAGGCGCGGGCGGCGCAGGCCGCGCTGCGGGAGCCTGCCAGGCGGGCCGGGCATCGCGCGCTGGCGGCGCCTGTCGCGCTTGAGGGGCCTGTGGCGCAGGTCGCGCAACGCGCGCGGGTGCGGCCGGCCGGGCTGCGCCGCCGGAGGGATAACGGATGCTCCCGCCGCCGCCGCGTACGGCGGCTCGGGTGTCGGGAGTGACCAAGGCAACGAACGAAACCGCCAGCGCGGCAAGCAGCAGCTTGTTTGTTCTCATGGTCCGCCTCCCTATTCCTTGTCCAGCAGGTCTTGGAAATCCACACGGAGGGCAGTCTTCGGAACGTCTGGAGTGAATTCCGCATCCTCCGGGGTCGCCCGCTGCCATTCGTCCAGCACGGCCTCATACTGCGGCGCGCCGGGGTCGCTCTTGTATGTGATGACTACCTTCCGCGGAACGGCTATCCCTCCGGCATCAATCCATATCTGCCAATCCACGTTCTCCTGGGTGAACAACAGGTGATGGCAGAGATGCCCCCCCACCGACTGCTCATCCACATAGGTCCCCGATGTCACCCGCTCGGTCAGCGTGCAATAGGGGTCCGGGAACAGCAGGTCGGACAGCGGGAAAACGACGCCATACTTCTCGGCCATGAAGTCCAGCATCTTGTCCAGGCGGTTCGGAGTGCTGACACTGGAATAACAATTGCGGCGCAGATCCAGAATGGTCAGTTCCCTCCCCTTGTACCAGACCTTGCACCATTCCGGTCCGTCGTGCACCTCTGCATACATGCAATCAGGCCGGCGTATCAATATCTTCGCGTTGCGGCCCATCTGGACGAGTTGTCCGTTTTCCAGCGGCTCCTCCATCGTGGCGGTGCTTGTGAGACGGAATGCTTCAGCCCCCGCCAGCACCTCGCACGCCTGACGCATGACATCATTCGCGCGCGGGTCAATATTGGGGTTATGCGTCACACATCCGCCGGCTGCGACCAGCGGCAGCGCAAGACACACTGTTGCGACGAAGAAGCCGTTCCACTTCATGTGACGTTCCCTCCTCATGAACCGGGTGCCGAGTCCAAAGCAGTCGCTGCGCGAGGGAGCTTCCCGATCACTGCGGGGAAGCAACCACGACGTATCCCACCTGACCGTTCACGTACGAAGCGCGGTAGTAGACCCCGTCCAGGGTATAGTACGAAACGCCGCCGACCGCCGTGGCGGTGGCGCCGGCGGGCAATTCGTAAACGACAAGACCCACGGGCGAGGCGACGGTGTACTGCCAGTCGCCGTTGACGTACGCCGGCTGATAATAAGCTCCGCCGTAGCAGTAGTAGGCGGTCCCGTTCACGTAGGCGGTGGAACAGCCGTCGGGCAGCCTCGTCACAGTCGACCCGATGCGCATGGCGGCGATGTTGCCCTGGCCGCCCGTCGCCACGGCGGCGCCATTCACATTCACCTGCCCCCCGCTGCGATAGGCGTTGGTCTGACTGGTCGCTGTTCCGCCGTTGGGTCCCGTCGCCTCGCGGCTCACGCTAGCCTGGCCGCCGCCCCATTCCGCATTCGCCGAGCTTGAGACGGTCTGCCCGCCGGGCCCCGTCGCCTCGCGATTCACACTCGCCTGGCCGCCGCCCTGGTTTGCGCCCCAGGAATAACGGTCCGATTGCTGCGCTGCGCCATTCTGACCGTTATTGAACTGCGTATTCGCCGGGTGATACCCCTCGTTCTGATATCCCCCTCCGGAGTATCCCCCGGAATGGTAGGCGGACTGGCTGACCGAACCGTAGGAGCCGGAGTAGCAGCGCGAAGCGCCCCCGGAACCTCCGCCAAAGCCCCCTTCGAAGCCGCGCGCGAATGCTCCGGCGGCGCAGAAGAGAATCACCGGGCAGGCCATGGCCAACACGGCTCTTGAGTACCCTGCGTATTTCATGGCAATCATCCTTTTCTTAGCCACAAAATCCTTTCCAACCCTTCATCTGAGCCAATTACTTCATCCTGCCCACGGGCTGGAAGTCAATCTTCTCACAACCCTTGGGAATCTCGCAGGTGAACACCGAATCCTTGATTTTGCTCGCATCCTCGACTTTGAGCAGTTGCAGCGTGTATTGCGGCTGGCCGCGGAGGCGCTTGTACGTGATCACCATTTTCCGGACCGACGGCTTGTCGCCGGTGCTGATCCACATCTGCCAGTCGATGTTGTCGCGGCTGAACGCCAGGTGATGGCATTTCTCCTCCCCCACGTAGCCGATGCCGACATAGTTGATCGCGTCGCACCCGGTGGTCATGGTCTTGTACACGTCGCTGGACAACAAGTCGGCCGCCGGCATGCTCATGCCGTATTTCTCCTGAAGCATGTCGACCGCCTGCTCAATCGTGCCGGGGTCCGGAAGCTGGGCGTAGACATTCTTGTCCCGGTCCAGCACGGTCAGGGTCTTGCCGTCAATCCACAGGGTCCGGTTCGTCACGTCGCCGAACGTTTCGACCTTGAGCTTGTCGGGACGCGCGACGGTCAACTCCCGGACGTGGGCGAATTGAACTTTGCGCCCGTCCGGTTGCACGTCGTCGATGGTATCGGCCAAACGGAAGACGCCTGACTTCATCTGTTTGTTGTGATCGCTCAATTGATGCAGCACCGTATCGGCCTCGGGATCGATCGCCGGAGTGCGCCGCGCTTCCTGCGCGCTGACCGCCCCCGCGGTTATCACGGATAACAGGACTCCCACCCCGAGGCAGAGTCTTGCGCTCCTCATCATCGTATCTCCTTTCATGTCACAGTGGCCCGGAGCCTGATTTCCGGGCCATCCCACAGTTCACTGCCGCGCCATCGCGATGCGGATCGCATCCTCCGGCTTGATCAGATGGTCCGCGCTCTGGGCCGCATCCGCTATGGCCAGTTGCACCCCCTTGACCGTGCCGTTAAAGGCATTGTCCTTGGGGCCGTAGTCCGGGGAAACGGGGGCGCCGGAATCCTCGCCCACGTCGCAGCCGTCGTCGGCCGAGAAGATCATGGCCTGCGTCAGAGGAACGTTCCCTTCGCCGACCTTCTTCCCATCCACGAACAGCGTGACCTCCCCCCCCTTGCCCAGGCCGCCCCCGGCGTAAGCGAACTCCATGCGCACCTGGTGCTCCCCCGCAGGGAGCGGGCTCGCGGACTCGGCGAAGAAGTGCTGCACGCCCGCCACGTTGTAACAGTACTTGAGCTTGCCGTTCCTGGCGTAGAGACTCCAGCCGCCGATGTTCGCCCCCTGGGCGACGATCACCCCTTCGGCGCCCTTCTCCGGCACCACGATCTCCGCGGTGACGGAGTGCGACTTGTTCTTGATGCTGAGTACGCAGTTCTCCGACAGGCGTCCCATGCCTCTGAACAGCAGTTGCGTGGTGCCCTTGATGAGGACCGGCCGTCCTGCGGTGTCCGGGTTCATCTTCTCCACGACGCGGTCGTCGATCGGCAGCACCTTGTAGCGCGCCGCCTCGATCAGCCAGAGGCGCTGCAACTCGTGGAGCTTATCCGGCATCTCCTTGGACAGGTCCTTCGCCTGGGTCCAGTCCTTGGTGGTGTCGTAGAGCTCCCAGACGTCGTCGTCGAGCGCCACGGTCTTTCGGCCCATGAGAACCCAGGGCGTTCCGTGCTTCGTCACCGCGGTCCACCCCTTGTGGTAGATGCCGCGATTGCCGAACATCTCGAAGTACTGCGTCTCGTGACGTTCCGCCGCCTTGGCGTCGTTGAACGCATAGAGCATGCTGACGCCTTCGATCGGGTCCTGCTGGATGCCTTCGACCGAGAGCGGCTCGGGCAAGCCCGCCGCCTCAAGGATCGTCGGCGCCACGTCGATAATGTGCGAGAACTGCCAGCGCATCTCCCCCTTGGCCCCAATCCCCTTGGGCCAGTGAACGATGGCGCCGTTGCGAGTCCCGCCCCAGTGGGAGGCGACCTGCTTGGTCCACTGATAGGGCGTGTTCATGGCATGCGCCCAGCCCACGGCGTAATGGTTGTACGACTCGGGCCCGCCGAGCTTGTCGAGCCGGGCCATGAGGAATTCCGGCGTCTCAAGCCCCGCCAGACCGTTGAAATTGGCCATCTCGTTGTACGCGCCGTTCAGCGTCCCCTCCGCGGAAGCGCCGTTGTCGCCGATGATGTAGTAGACGAGCGTGTTGTCGAGAATGTTCAGCTTCTTCATGCCGTCGAGCAGGCAGCCGACGTGGTAGTCCGCGTACTCCATGAAGCCGGCGTAGACCTCCATTTGGCGGCGCAGTACGGGCTTCATATTCTCCGGCATGTCGTCCCATGCCGGAATCTCCTTGTGGCGCGCCGTGAGTTGGCTGTCCGGCGGGATGACACCCAGCTTCTTTTGCCGGGCGAAGGTTTCTTCGCGCAGCTTGTCCCAGCCCGCGTCGAACTTCCCCTTGTACTTGTCCGCCCACTCCTTCGGGACGTGGTGCGGGGCATGCGTCGCGCCGGGCGCAAAGTAGACAAAGAACGGCTTGTCGGGCGCGAGGGCTCTCTGCTGGGAGACCCAGGCCATCGCCTTGTCGGTCATATCCTCCATGAAGTGGTAGCCTTCTTCGGGGGTCTTCTTCGGCTCGACCGGCGTGGTCCCCTCGTAAATGGTCGGATACCACTGGTTTGCCTCGCCGCCGATGAAGCCGTAGAAGTATTCGAACCCGCCGCCGCCCGTGGGCCAGGCATTGAACGGCCCGACCGGGCTTGTCTGCCAGACCGGCACCTCATGGCACTTGCCGAACTGCGCCGTGTTGTAGCCGTTGAGCTTCAGCGTCTTCGCCAGAGGGGCCATCGTGTTGGGCAGCACGGAGCAATACCCCGGCGCGCCGGTGGCAATCTCCGTGATGCCGCCCATGCCGGCGGAGTGGTGATTGCGCCCGGTCAGCAGCGCCTGCCGCGTCGGCGAGCAGAGCGCGGTGGTGTGGAAACGGTTGAACTTCAGCCCGTTGGCCGCCAGTTTCTCCGCGTTCGGCGTCTGGCAGGGGCCGCCGAAGGCGCTGGCGGAGCCAAACCCGGCGTCGTCGATGAGGATAATCAACACGTTGGGCGCCCCGGCGGGCGGCCGCAACTGATCGATGGGCGGGAATTTGCTGTCCGGGTCCTTCGCGTCGTAGGCGATGTACTGCGTCCGCCCTGTGTTCGGCATCGGAAGATGGGATCGGTGCTTGTTCTCCTGCGAACTCATGGTTCCTCCTCCTTGCACAAGAATGGATACCGCCCCCCCGCCCCGGCCTCCGTCCTACTTGGGGATATCGTCCCCTTCGCGCAGTTCGGCAAGCCGGTTGTGCGTCCGCAATGCCCATGTATCGAAAGAATCCTGGGCCACTCGCCATGCGTTGAATTTGTCGAACTTAAAGGTGTATTTGCGACCCACGCGCTTATCCACCACGGCAATGAGCCGTTCACCCGTCAGGCTGTCAAGCAATTCCGCCTCAATGGACGCCTCGCCCACCGACATGTTTTCGGTATAGGCGACTTGCTTTAGAAGATTAAGGGCTATGCCGATCGGGATGACGCTGGACATGGTGTCGAGGGCTACGTTAGAGCCTGTGGCGCTGGTGAGTGCTGCGCGCAGGCGCAATACGTTCGGGCCGGGGGCGTCCACGAATTGGTAGTCCTCGCTCAACTGCTTCCGAATAGTCGCGTCGAAATAGTTGAGCAGGGCCTGCACCGTCTCCGGAGGAGCCTTGCTCCACCAGCCCGTTTCGGCGGCATACACTTTCACCGGTTCCATGAGGATGGCGTTGTATTGCTTCCAGTTCACGCCCGGCTTCAAGTAAACCATCAGCACCTCGTCGCCGACGCCTTTGCGCAACTGCGAGTAGTCTTTAAGGAACCCGGATGGCTTCACACTGCTGGCCTGGTATGTCGTCGAGCAACCCGCCAGAGGAACCGCAACCGCCGCCAGCGCGATGGCCGTGAGCAGCACGCCACGGCAATGGGAATACGGCGTCTTCATATGGAAACTCCCGCTTGTTCGAGCAAAACAAACCTCCTCAGAACCTCACCCCCAGGCCAAGATAGGGACCGGACGTGCGCACGTCATACACAAAACGCCTGGCGCCGCTGCCGGTCGTGTAGTTGGTGGACAGGGTGCGGTACCCTAACGTGAGGAACATGTGTTTGGTGAAGTTGTAGCTCCCATTCCCGATAACCTGCCAGGTGTTGGTCGAGCCGTCCTGCAGGCCGAACCCGCCGATATCCCCCCGGAGAGAGAAGCTAAGCCTCGGATCGACCGTCCAAGTCGCCCGCGTGCCGACGAACGGATCCCACCAGTGGCGCTCCCCGCCAACCGAGACCGACTGGCCGCTGGACTGCACGCCGACGTTTCCTTCCAGCCGGTTGAAGCGTTCCCCTGCGAGGAGATCCACGCTGAGAGAATTGCCCGAGTCGGGGCTGATGACCCACGTCCCGACGCGGTAGAAGCCGGCGAGGTCCAGGATGGTCTGTTCGGCCATCACCCGAGCGTGCGCGCCGGGGGGAAGCCCCTTGGTGACCGTGTCGGTGACCTTGACGTAAAGGAGGTCGGAAAGGATCCCCCAGTTCCCCGCCCTGACTTCGAGGTTGAGCGGAATCAGCGCGTCGATCAGGTTGAGGTTGTCCACAACTTCGTCCATGGAAATGTGGAAGCCGATCACTTTGCTTCCGACCCCGGCGTGCCCCATAGTGCTCGGCAGCCAGCCATAGGCCATGAAGCGAACTTCCCAGAAATCGGGGCCGACGCGCAGAGCGGATGGCGTCACCTCCGAGTCCGCCAGGAGTGCGCTTTCCAGCACCGGCGCGGCCGTTTCCTGCGTCCAGGCCTTCCCGCAAGTCAACGCGGCAACGGCGATGGCAAAGATGAACGCGATTCTCTTCATGCGATTCCTCTTCCTGAGTTCCAAGGGTTACTTTCCGGCCGGCTGCGTCGCCGGAGTCTCTGCTGTTATATCCGGGTTCAACGGCACAATATCAATCTTCGCCGCCCCCTTCGGGAGCAGGAACACGAAGGCATCCGGCGCGATCGTCGGGTCAATCTCCCAGCGGTCAAACGTCGCCACATAGTTCCGCCCTTCGCTGCCGCCCAGCGAAATCAGCCGCCGAGGGAGCGGCTTGTCTCCCGCATCGATCCACAACTGCCAGGTCATGCCGCTGAAATTGAACTTCACGCGGTGGCAGGCCGTCGCACCCACGTTGCTCATGCCGAGATAAGCGACTTTCGTTGCCTGACGTTCGACGATATCACAGAACCCGGTCTGAAGGAATCGCGCCGCCGGAACGGCGATCCCGTAGCGTTCGACGGCGAACTCTATCGCTTCGTCGATCGTCGCGGGCGCTTCCATCGTCGCGTAGACGCACTTGTCGAAATCGACCACCGCAATCTGCTTGTTCGAATACCACAGCACGCGCTGCGCCCCATCCCCCTTGGAATCGACCCGAAGCCGGTCCGGCCGCTGCGCGACGAAGGTCCTGGTCAAACTGCGCCGCACAAGCGCACCCGATTTGTCGGCCCCGCTGACAATCTCCGTGGCGGTGAAACTGACGCGATTGGCCCCGTTCAGGAAGTTGTTCGAACGCCGCAGAACCGCGAACGCCTCCGGCGCATTCGGTTCGGCAAAGGCGTTGCTTTGCTCCGGCACGGCCGTCACGACGTAGGAGGGTTTGTTGTCCGCAAGATTGAGCGTGAAAGCCACGCCCCGGTCCCAGAAATATTCCGTATTGTCCACCGTGAAGGTTGCGCACTTGGGAGGGAGGGTCGGCACGACCAGGCCGTTCGGCGGCCGCACCCCGACGTAGCGCAGGTATCCCTGATACATGGAGCGTATGTAGAACGTGCCGTCCAAATAGGAGAACTCCTGGCGGTCCAGCCGAACGACGGGGACGTTCTCCGGCAGCGTATCGAGAACGCCGCCGCGGTACGGGCTGCTCGGACCCGTCTGGGCCACGCGCCCCGAGCCATGAATCGCCACCCCGCTGCCTTGTGGGGTGGGCATCACCTTGGAATCCGCCCCCCACGCGCTGTAATTGAGTTGCAGAATGAACAGTCCGACGGCGGCGAGGCCCCCCGCCAGCTTGCATGCGGATGCTTTGTGCTCCATCACTCCATCCTCCCATTATCGGCAGGTGCAGTTCCCTTACGGCAGGCCGTTGCAATCCGGTTGGCCACGCCGCGCGCCAGCGAATACGGCACGCCCATGACGAACGCTCCGACCATGACCGCCGGAAGCGGGTGAATCCGCTTGAAAATCAGGTACTGCGCGATGGCATCCAGGAGGGTGCCCACAATGATCGGCACCAGCAGTCTGCTGAGCGCGCTCTTCAGGCTCCGACCGCGGTTCTTCGGATGCGCCAGCAGGTCGAAGATAAACGGCGGAGTGCCCGCCCGCGAGTCCATGATGCCGTCCCGCACGCCCAGGATGATGGCCACCACCGGTTGCACGATGAAACGGAAACTCATCGGCCCGGTCAGCCGCGCCGCCATGTCTTCGAGAAACTGCTCTGAGAATAGGTACATGATCTGTCCCTACCGCTGACCAGGGAGGCCGCGCCTTCTGCGGCTGGGGATCATTCGCGTCTGCCGCTCGGGATGAACAGGATCGCGTTCAACAATGAGGCGGGTGGAGGCGGTTTCGGGCGTGAACTCTGGGAGCCTGCAGATCGGTGCGCACGCGTGCGGCTCGAAGAGGGTTTTCACAGGACCTTTCCCGAAGCGACGCGTCCGCGCAACTGCCATTCCCCGGTTACTCCTAAGTCGGTCTGCATTCGGATGATGAGTCCGACGGACGCCACGCGGCAGGCTAGTACCTAAGGTTCGATACTATTCGGGACGGCAGGCCGAGTCAAGGTTTTTCCGGCACGGATCATGCGCCCGCAATCCGCTGCGAAGCCACCGGAGCCGGCTTCGCAATGTGGCATAGCGCGAGGGGAAGAACGCGCCATAGATGGCGTGAAAACGTTTCAGCCCGCCGTTCATTCGAAAACAATGCTCAGCAGAGCGACCGCGCCGACAAACCAGAAGGCGAGCGCAAAGATGACCGGCAGCGACCACAGGTATGGACGCAGTGTAAGGCCAAGGCGGCGCATGTGCGCGCGGTACTCCAGCACGGCCGCAAGAAGGCATAACATGCCCATGACGATCAGAGTCAGGCCGATCCCCCTTGGCGTGGACAGCCACCCTCTCTTGACGATCATGGTTTCAATGCCAACCCCCTCCAGGAATTTGTACAGCGCGAATCCGAAGCTGATGAGCGATATGGCGGTGCGCACCCAGGCCATCAGCGTCCGGTCCGCCGCCATGACGGTTCGGTCCAGAGCCTGGTCGTTCGCATTCATCTCCACCTTCGTCCCGGTGGGCGTGCGATAGCGCCATGCCGATTCCATGGCGCCCTCCATGCGCGCCATGACCTTCTCCACAGCGCTTTCCTTATTCGGCGCCGCGGTCTTCTGATTGCCCTCATTTGGCTGGGTCATATTCTTCTCCATGGCGTGGACCTACCGATGCGCATCCCATCGTCAAGCCGGACGCACCCATTAGGATACCTCATCGCCCGCCGCCAGCCCAGAGGCAATCAGTGCCGGGCAAACGCATCTATAAAGTGCCGCAGAACTTGCGGGCCGGTGGGGACACAATACTTTCCAAAGGAAAGTTTTGTGTCCCCACCTCGGCCAAGATGCGTTTGCCCTGCCTTCAGTGCAAGTCCCGCCGGGCTCATTCAGGCAGGCACTGATGCGCCGCGGCGGCTTCCTCGGTGAGCGTGAAGCGCACGTTCCGATGCCGCTGCAGATAGGAGGCGGGGAAGAATCGCGACACCGGCCCGAGCAGCGCGCGCCGCCAGACGTAACGCTGCCACAGCCAGTCAAGAAACACGTGCACCTGCCTCGCGCCCAGTATCTGCTTCAGGCCGATGCTCACGGCGTAATCCGGCACCCGTCCCATCTCCCCGCCGGTTCCGAAGACGCTGTTCACGGCCTTGGTGGTATCAGCCAGCTTCACCACGCGGGTGGAGGACTCGCTGAACGATTCGTCGTCCCACGCGTCGACGGGAGAGGGCGGCTCATTGAATGCCATGTGGCCGTTCAGCCCGATGCCGGCGAAGGCGACGTCGACGCCCCCCCACCGGCGAATGGCGCGCTCGACGGCGTCGATGTCCCGGGGGTCGGGCGCCACCCAGTGATTCTCCCGAAAGCCGCAGGCTTTGCAGGCGGTTCGACTGAACTGCTCCCGGATGAAGCGGGCAAAACTGAAGGGATCGCTCGCGGGCAACGGCTCGCTTGAAGGCGAGAGATACTCATCCATCTGGACGATGTGCAATCGCGAAAGGTCCATCCGTTCCTGCGCCGCGATCTGCGCCATCCTGCGCCACTGCCCGGTCGGCCCGACCGGCATGATGAACACGATCCGCCGCCGCGCGCGGTTGGCGCGCCGGACGTGGCCCAGCGCCGTCTGAGCAAACACCTCCGCAAGCGTGTCGCGGTCCTTGACAACGTCAATCCGGGCGCCGGAACGCTCCTGCGCCGCTTCAGGAGTCACCGAGGCTATGCTCCTCATCGCGCGAACCTCCCGTATCCAAAAACGTCCAGAAAACTCTTGCAGCGGTCCCGAACCGCGGCGAACCAGGCGTCGCGGCGCGGCGGATT
>Ga0114951_10004896_pt1 | contig 12676 bp, 6 predicted proteins | sample AM7aDNAmetaG_FD_88677 | JGI IMG/M metagenome (GOLD analysis project Ga0114951, IMG submission 88677) | Freshwater microbial communities from Finland to study Microbial Dark Matter (Phase II) - AM7a DNA metaG | ecosystem: Environmental > Aquatic > Freshwater > Lake | place: Finland: Lake Alinen... | reverse complement strand
TAAAATATATCGAGCAACAAGGGTTAGAACCACAGGATGACAATTTCAAAACAGATGATGATCTTTAGTCGGCTTGCAGCCGAATTCAAAGCTACCGCCTTCAGGCGGTAGTAGTTTACTTTTCAAACATTCAGCCGATGCAGATGGATATCAACTGGACGCGCGGCAACGGTACGGCCTGTGCTGTCTTTTTGAAACAAACTGATACCGGCATGCCGTTGCCTAGCGATGGCGGCACATATCTTGGAAATTCCATTTTTAATTCGGCAAATGATGCCGGCGCCGGCTGGCAGTGCGTTTACAGCGGCGCTGGCTCGGGTCCGGGTTCATCCGCCAACAGCGTTAGAGTGACCAATCTGCAGGCAGGTAAAATTTACCGAGCCATGGTCTGCGAGTATATCTCGACAGGGGCAGGAACCGAAGTATACAACAGATTTTCCGGCCCCAATAATCCGACCAACAGCGGCGTGCCGGGTATCGGCTGGACGCCGATGGCGAGCCCCGTAACAACCTTCACACTACACAGCGTCTGGGGCAGCGCTCCCAACAATGTTTTTGCCGTGGGAGATGGCGGCACCATACTGCACTACGACGGCTTAGTCTGGACCATCCAGTCAAGCGGTACAGCAGAAGCCTTATGGAGTGTATGGGGCACCGGGCCAGGCAATGTTTATGCTGCAGGACTGAACAGGACCTTGCTGCACTACGACGGTATATCTTGGACGCCAGTAGCGGGGCTTCCCGGGGGGGTAACAGCCTCAACAGGCCTTATCAGTGTTTGGGGAAATTCGCCAAATGATATTTTTGTAGTCGGCGAATCTGAAACGATTCTGCATTATGACGGCTCATCATGGACAAAGCAGTCAACAGGGGCTACTTTTGAAAGCCTTTTCAGTGTCTGGGGCAGCGGCACCAGCGATGTCTATGCTGTCGGTACAAACCGCAAAACGGTGCATTATAACGGCATATCTTGGTCTGTGGACGCGACCGTACCCGCATCATCTTCCGCACTTGAAGGAATATGGGGCACTTCAGGCACCGATATTTTTGTCGTAGGTAATGTCGGCTCGGCGACAACGATATTGCATTTCAACGGAGCATCCTGGACCGAGTCTGATACTACAGCGATTGGCTACATCAACCTTCAGGGAATCTGGGGTGTTTCGGCCAATAATATCTATGCCGTTGGTACGGGTGGCAATATACTTAATTTTGACGGCTCAGCCTGGCAGAAAACGAACAGTGGTTCAGCGGCAAACTTGTATGGCATTTGGGGGACAGCCGCCGATAATGTTTTTGCCGTTGGCACCAATGGCACTATTCTGCGCTTCGGCCCAACGGTGCAGTCTACGACCACCACCACGATTATTCCAACGACGACAACGACGGTGTTCAGCACCATACCGACGACTACAACAACTATTTTCAGCACCTCTACATCCACGTTCCTGCCAACGTCAACTACCACCATGATATCGACAACGACGTCTATACCTATTCCGGGCTGGAATGTTATGGCGCAGGGAATGACTTTTCAAACTCTGTGGAGTGTCTGGGGCAGTTCTGGCAGTAATGTATTTGCCGTGGGCGACGGCGGCACGATACTGCATTACAACGGCACCGGTTGGGCGCCAAGTACCTTCGGCTCTACAGCGCTTCTTGCTGTTGCGGGTGCGGGCGAAAATGATGTTCATGCCGTGGGCGCCGGCGGCACGATACTGCATTATAACGGCTCCTCATGGATTACAGAACCAAGCTACACAGGATATGATCTCAAGGGCATCTGGGTTGAACCGGCAATAGATTCTTTTGTAGTTGGTTCAGGCGGCACCATATTGCATGACAACGGAACGGGCTGGACCGCCATGAGCAGCGCCATAGCTACTCCTCTCAATGCCGTCTGGGGTAGTTTGTCAACTGATGTTTTTGCCGTGGGTGCGGGCGGCGTCATACTGCATTACGACGGTACATCATGGATCCCCATGACAAGCGGCACGGGCAATGAGCTGAACGGCGTCTGGGGCAGCGGGCCTTCGGATGTTTTTGCCGTTGGCTTTATGGGCTCCATACTGCATTACGACGGCTCCGTATGGTCGGCCATGATAAATCCTTTACCGTCAATGCCCCTTTACAGTGTCTGGGGCAGCTCAGACAGCGATGTGTATGCCGTCGGTGCAGCCAGAACGATACTGCACTATAACGGCACAGTCTGGGATACTATCACAACAGGATCATTTGAGAATTTGTGGGGCGTCTGGGGCAGTGCCTCCAAAGACGTTTTTGCCGTTGGTTATATGGGCTTAATACTTCATTTTAATGGCGGAACCACGGGACTCCACGCAGCCGTCCCCGACACGGGGCAGATTAAGTGCTACGATAATACAACTGAAATCGCCTGCCCATTGTCTGGGCAGCCGTACTACGGGCAGGATGCGCAGTACACCATTAATACGCCGAAGTACACCAAGCTTTCTGACAATGGCACTGCCCTGCCCGACAATGCTTCTTTCTGGGCTGCTGTGCATGATGATGTGACCGGGCTTATTTGGGAAGAGAAGCATAATATGGGTGGTGGAACAAATTATGCCGACCCCAACAATGCCGACAACGTTTATACCTGGTTCGACAACAACTCAGCTACCAACGGCGGCAATCCGGGCATATCCGGGGCCGGCACCGACACGATGGATTTCATCAGAGACCTGAATGCGGCAAATTACGGCGGCTTTAACGATTGGCGCCTGCCGACTGCTGCCGAACTTTTCAGCATGACAAATCTTAACACGTATGGCCCGGCCATTGATCCAGCATATTTCCCTAATACGGTAACTTCTTTCTACTGGTCTTCCAGCACCTGCGCACAGTCTTCCAGCCTCGCCTGGAATTTGGTTGCCTACTACGGTTACGTGAACAGCCTCAACAAGACCTACAGCTACTATGCCCGGGCAGTGCGCGGCGGACAACTTTTACCATTGCGTGATTATGTCATCAGTATAGACGGCACAGTTTCTGATTTGAGCACGGGGCTCATGTGGCAACGGGATACGGCGCCGGGCTTATATAGCTGGCAGCAGGCCCTTGCCTACTGTGACAACCTGACGCTTGGCGGCTTTACCGACTGGCGCCTGCCTACACCCAAAGAAATGGTGAGCATCGTCGATTACAGCAAAATATCCTCCCCAGCTATAGACGCGACGGTTTTTCTCAATACTCAGACAGCTTTTCCTTACTGGTCGTCCACTACCTTTGCATACTTTGTCTCCGATGCATGGATTGTGAACTTTACCGATGGTGCCCCGGACTTCGGCGGGAAGATCGACAGCAAAAATGTCCGGGCTGTGCGTTCCGGACAGTCTGGTACATTGGGCGCTGTGAACATTTCCTCATTCACTGCAGCTCCGCTCAGCGGGCCTGCAACGCTGCCGGTCACGTTTAACTGTATTGCATCGACAGACCTTGCAGGCAGCAGCGTTGCACAGTACCGGTGGGATTTCAACGGCGACAATGTCATCGATGAAGTAACCGCTGTCAACTCTACCTCATATAATTACACCACACCCGGGAGTTACAATGCCAGGGTTATTGTCGTGAGCAATAAGGGCGAGTTCGCCGGCAGCCAGAGGGTGACAATAAATGTGTTCGGCGCCACCTCGACAACAACTTCAATCTTCAGCACGACAACCAGTATTTTCTCGACCTCTACAACCACCATCCCGTCGACACCGGCATGGACGCCCATGCCCAGCGGCACAACGATGTTTCTTAATGCCGTTTGGGGCAGTTCCGGCACTGATGCTTTTGTCGTAGGAGATAATGGCACCATTTTGCATTACAACGGCAGTTCATGGGCTTCCATGTTGAAAGTTACGACAAAACTTTTGAATGGTGTCTGGGGCTCCGGCGGCAGCGATGTGTTTGCCGTAGGCAATAACGGCATCATAGCGCACTATAACGGCTCGACATGGACCGTCATGTCAAGCAGCACCGGCGAACCCTTGAATGCCGTGTGGGGGAGCTCGTCAACTGATGTTTTTGCCGTGGGCGGCATGGGCGCTATTGCGCATTATAACGGCACATTGTGGTCAAACATGACAAGCGGCGTCACGACAGCGCCGTTAAACGGCGTTTGGGGGTTTTCCGGCACTGATGTATTTGCCGTGGGCGGGACGGGTATCATACTGCACTATAACGGCACATCATGGTCGCCCATGACAAGTGGCTCATCGGAAGTTCTCTATGATGTCTGGGGCAGCTCGGGCACGGATGTCTATGTGGCCGCGAGCAATGGCAAAATTCTGCATTACAACGGCTCGACTTGGAGCACCATGACAACCCCAACGTCGGAATATCTCCTGAGCATATGGGGCAGCGGCTCTAACGATATCTTTGCCGTGGGTAATGCGGGAGTCATTGTGCATTATGATGGCTCTAACTGGCAGATCTTGAACAGCGGCACCATAGACAGCCTTCATGGTGTTTGGGGTAACCCCGGTGTTGGTGTTCTTGCTGTTGGCGCAAACGGCACAATCCGGCGGCTTGAGCCTCCTTCAGCGCCTGCGTGGCAGCCCATGGCAAGCAGCACCACTGACTGGTTGTTTGATGTCTGGGGCCCGTCGCCAAACGATATTTTTGCTGTCGGTGGCGTCAACCCCTTGCCCACCAGCGGCGGCACTATTCTGCATTACAACGGCATCACCTGGTCGCCCATGACAAGCGGCACGATGAATTGGCTGCGCAGCGTGTGGGGCAGCTCCGGCACCGATGTGTATGCAACTGGTGATGCGGGCACGCTGCTGCATTATAATGGCATAGCATGGAGCACGATCAGTACGGGCACGACAGAAGCCCTGAGCGGTATTTGGGGTTTTTCCGATGCCGATATATTTGTTGTCGGTGGATTGGGCACCATACTCCATTATAATGGCACGTCATGGAAGACGATGGACAGCACTACGACCAATAATCTTTTCGGAGTGTGGGGTATATCGAACAACGATGTGTATGCCGTGGGGACCGGCGGCACCATACTGCGCTACAATGGTTTGATCTGGTCAGCCATGACAAGCGGCACGGCCACCTATCTGAATACCGTCTGGGGCATGTCATCCATTGATGTTCTTGCCGCCGGGGCAGCATCAACAATAGTCCAGTATGACGGCATTGGCATTACCTGGTCAACCTCGGGGCAGGGCACGATGCCCACCTTTGATGTTAACGATATCTGGAGCGCGCCAGGCTCAGATGTTATTCTCGTGGGAAATGGCGGCAACATTGGCCATGATAACGGCACGGGCTGGAAGCCCATGCCCAGTGGTACAACCGATGACCTGAGCGGCCTTTGGGGGTTTGCTCCAAATGACATGTATGCCGTCGGACGCAATGGCACCATACTGCATTACACCAATAGCGTCGTGACCACCACCACATCCGTATTTGCAACGACATCCATCTTGAGCACAACAACGACCACGATGCCGACAACCTCTACGAGTTCTGTTGTGATTACAACAACTATCCCGGCCACAACGACGTCGGCCATTGTTACCACCACCATTCCGACCGGCACGACGTCGGTAATCATCACAACCACGACCACCACAGCCCCGCTGCAGTTTTACGCTGATTTCACTGCTACGCCAGTGCTCGGGCCTGCGCCGCTTGACGTGCAGTTTACCGATGCCTCCAGCCCGAACGCCTCGGGTCATACATGGGATTTTGGTGACGGCACGGGCGGCACGGGAAAAACTCCGAAGCATGTTTACCAGATAACAGGTGACTATACTGTTAATCTCTCCGTCACAGGGCCTGACGGTGCGCCGTTGAAAAAGACAAAGATAGCTTATATCAAGGTGATTGATACCGCGCCGGTGGCTGATTTTACAGCATCTGTCACCGAGGGGGCTGCACCGCTTTCCGTTCTATTTACCGATACCTCAACGGGTATTATTACGGCCCGGGAATGGAGCTTTGGTGATGGCGAAACAAGCGATCAGGCCAGCATACGGCATACCTTTGCCGCCGCCGGGTCGTATACCGTGAGCCTGAAAGTTGCGGGCCCTGACGGAATATCCACAAAAATCCGAGAGGCATTTATTACGGTCAGTCCCGGCTTTCGCACATCGGCTGTTTCAGGCCGGGTTACGGGGAATGCTCAGGCTGGCATCGATATCAATCTCTCGGGTGCAAATTTGAGCCTGACCACTCAAACCGGCAGTGACGGGACATATGATTTTGCAGGCATTTTGAACGGCCAGTACCGTGTAACACCCATACTGCCGGGATATGTATTTGATCCGACATGCACACAGCTGCGGGTTTTTGGACGTGATCTGACCGGCATTGATTTTAGAGCGATTCCTTCCGGCCCGAACATTGAGCAGGTATATATAACTCCCGACAGCACATCGGCCGATGGGATGGCACAGTTCAGCCTGTTTGCCAGGGTGACACATCCAGACGGACCTGGCGCTATTGCCTCGGTGACAGCCGATCTTACAGCAATCGGTGGTCTGGCTGATGCTGCGCTTCGCGACGACGGTACGGCAGGAGATGCTGCGGCAGGAGATGGCCTGTACACGCTTGTGGCGACTGTGTCTGCAAATACGGATCCGGGGCTCAAGCCTCTCGGGGTTACGGCACGCGATATGGGCGGTGCTGCCCGGACTGCATTTGCCGGGCTTTCTGTGTTTAAACAGTTTACCGATACGGTTGCCCCCGATGAAACAAAGGGCTTCAAGATCAACAATGGACTGGCTGGCCAGACACTGGTGTTCACGCTGAACTTGAACGGCGGCGGGGGAGGCGGCGGCAGCCCGTCTTTGCATGGCCGAACAGAGACAAGCGCCTGTACGCCCACGGTGGTGGTCCTGTCGCCCGGTGAAAAGACTTCCACCGGCCAGACCGGTTCTCAAAACGGCAGTTCAGGGCAAATAACGATTGAGGTTCCCAATGCCGAAGCAGGCCAGTGGACCTGTCAGGTCAGCAATAATGCATGCGCCACAACAGTCAGTTTCGGTCTTGAATCAACCATAGCCGGGATGGGCATTGTGTCTGGAATGGTGGTTGATACCCGCACGGGCACTGGCATCGGCGGTGTCAATCTGCTGACCACGGGAGGCATCAGCTCTCAGACCGATGAAGGAGTGTATGTCATGCTGCATCCCTCGGGGATGTTCAGCATGAGCTGTTCGGCTGAAGGATTTTTACCCGCAACACGGCAACTTACGGTTAATGCCGGCGGGTCAACTGAACTCTATGTGGCTCTCGATAACGGAACCTTAACCGGAAGCTGCTTTCTGACAAAATCGCTTGGCGAAAACAGCGCGCAACTGCAGACGCTGCGGCATTTTCGTGATTCAGTGCTTGGCGCGACAGCACAGGGCAAGCGGTATGCAGGGCTTTATTACCGCCATTCGCCCGAGATACTGGCTATGATGCAGAAAGACAGGCAACTGGCTGAAGACATCTACCGATGCGCAAGCAGCCTGATGCCGCTGGTTGAGCAGATGATGCAGGGCAGGGAGCCCATGCCCGACGTTCAGCAGCGCAGCCTGTTTGCGGCTTGCCTTGAGAAAATACGGAGTCACGCAAAACCGCAGCTAAAGGCTGAAACAGAGCGCGTGCTGAAGTTGCTTGAAAAGAACCAGCCTTTTAACAGCATTCTGCGCTGACAGGTTTTTTACATTTTAGGATTTAAGCCGTTGGAGAGTCGTCACGCATTCCATGTGTGGCCTGCCATGCTCTCTCAAGTACGGGTTTTATTATCCTCGTGATTTCCCTGTAGGCATCGGGCATAAAGTGAAGCCCGTCGCTGATATAGAGTTCGCGGCGGGGCTGGCCCTGAGGATTGAAAAAAACAGGATTTATGTCGATGAATCCGACCTTGTGTGCAGTGCGGCAACAGGTGTGAACGAGACGGTTTGTCTTGTCAATTTCGTTTGATTTTTCAAGCTTTTGCGGCGCTTTATTAATGGAAATAAATAACACATTTGTTTCAGGCAGTACGTCATGAACTCGTTGGCAAAATTTGCTGAAACGTAGAGCAATATCTTCTGCCCGGCTGCCGAATTCAAGATCATTGCTGCCGCAGTAGCAGGCGATAATAGCCGGTTTGCAGGGCAGGACGATGCTGTCCATGTAATGCAGCAATTCCCAGGTGCGGGCACCGCCGAAGGCCCTGTTTACGACAGGCAGCGGGTTCATGTCCTGCGCAAGTGTTGTCCAGAACCGGAATATACTGCTGCCGGTAAAGACAATAGCTCCCTGAGGGGGCGGAGTTTTTTTGTCCTGCTTCAGCAGTTCCTTTATTTCTTTTTGAAACCATATTTCCTGTTCAGGGCTTGGTTTCTGCTCCATATCAAAAGCGCTCCACGGAAGTTAAATTGCAACTGCTCAGTGCTCAGTATTCAGTGAATCCAGATCCTCCAACCATCGATACGCTTTCATAGCTCTTTACTGAACCCTCGCTGCCTGAGTAGTTTGTTGAAATACTAGGCAGTACAATGAAATATAATTTGCCCTTGCTCTGCAGTCGGGCTTTTATGACTGATTTATGATAATGCAATGGGCAGGCAAACATGGATTTAGGGCAGGCAGAAGATCACTTTTTCTCCGGCTGGCTGGTGTTTTTGCCGGCCTGTTTGTTCAGGGGAATATCCAGCGATGAAAGCCCCAGCTTCCACTGGTTGCTTTTTTGACCGGACCCCTGCCATGATGCATTTTTCCAGTATTTTTTCAGTCGCCGGTAAATATATACCGTATCAACGACAAGAAAAATAATAAGAAGAACAAAGGCTGCAATTTTCCACATAATGCATCCGGCTTCTTTTTACCGCCGGGGCGCCTCCCCCGGTGCGAATTATGGAAATTATGAAACATAGCGTGTATGGGCAGGAGGCCTAGCGAATGCCCCGTTTTCGAAGTTCCTGCTCCTTAATACCGGCCTCATAACCTCTTTGCCGAGCCCTTTTTTCTTCGTCAGAGCGGAACATGTTTATTACGTCTAGAAAAAGTTCGCTTTGCTCTTTTCCTGCCAGGCCTATCTGAAACCCTTTTTTGTACTCTTCGTCAATGCTGTTCATGCTCTCTCCTTACTTGTAAATTTTTTAGAGTGAGTTTATAAAAAGCACATGGGAGTGAATTTCATCATCGATTTCTGACTTTTTTACATTCGTAAATGATTTTTTCAATATAACAGTGCAGATGCATGTTAAGCAGGCTGTTGCCGAACAACCTATACATAGTATGTATCTATGGTAATAAAAAAATCAATATATAATTTTGAAGCATACGCGCAATCGCCTGAAGCTGAACATTGTGACGGTCATTTTAATAAATAGTTCCGAAAATACCAAGGGGCCATTTTCACTTGCCTTTTGAGCCCTGCCGGTATATATTTAAAAAAAATACACAACAGGAGCACATATGTTTGGACTTGGATTTCAGGAACTGGTCATAATACTTATAATTGTGGTCATTGTTTTTGGCGCCGGCAAGTTGCCCGATTTAGGCAAGGGCCTCGGCCAGGGCATCAAGAATTTCAAGAAAGCTGTGAGTGGCCAGGATGACGATGACGGTGCTGCAAAAAAAGAAATAAACGATAAGAAATAAGACTATCTGGTTTTGCAAAAATAGACTGTAATCAAAAAACGCCGCGCAGATTTTTCTGCATGGCGTTTTTTTTATTGCCTGTTTTTGATTTGCCCCTATCAAGGCGAAGTCAATCCAACTGCTATGGCGGCGGCTGTTTATTTATGTCGTATAGTCAGCATTGATTTTTACATACTCGTAGCTGAGATCGCAGGTGGTAACTTCGCAGCATTTTTTTCCTGCTTTCAGATCAATGGTAATTTCAATGTATTCCTTTGCCATAATTGTTTTAAGCCGCGCGATGTTTTTTTGGACTCCCTGTCCATCCTGAACGCTTTGCACCCCATTGAAGAAGATAGCTACTTTTGCCATGTCAAACTGAGCGCCCGATCTGCCCAGGGCCGCCATTATGCGGCCCCAGTTGTAGTCCTGGCCGAAGAAGGCCGTTTTTACCAGCGGCGAATTGGCAACCGTCATGGCAGCCTGCTTGGCCTGTGCAGCGGTTTTTGCATTTTTAATGTTTATCAGCAGCAGCTTGGTGGCGCCCTCGCCATCCTTTACAATGAGGCGTGCAAGCCGTTTCATGACTTCAAAAAGAAGTTTAGAGAATGCTACATAACTATCTGATTTTACTGATTTTATTTTTTGTCCAGATTTGCCGCTTGCAAGCACCAGTACCGTATCGTTGGTGCTCATGTCGCCGTCAACTGATATGCGGTTAAAGGTAAGCTCAACATTTTCTCGTACCAGTGCAGCCAGCAGTTTCCGGTCAATAGCGGCATCGGTCACGATATAGGCAAGCATGGTTGCCATGTCGGGCATGATCATGCCAGCGCCCTTGGCAACTCCGCATACCTTGATCGGCTGGCCGTCGACCATATCTTGAAGGGCGACGATTTTCGGGAAGGTGTCGGTTGTCATGATGGCTTCGGTAAAATTGGAAATACCGCCGGGCGTTGCATGCTGAACAAGTGCAGGCAGGGCTGCCACAATTTTATCCACCGGCAGGGGCACCCCGATGACACCGGTTGACGACGGCACTACAAGACCAGGCCGGATGCCCAGTGTGCGAGCAAGGGCAGAGCTTGCCGCTTCGCCGTCCCTGACCCCCTGTGCCCCGGTGCATGCATTGGCATTGCCGCTGTTGACCAGCACGGCCTGTGCCATGCCCGATTTAAGGCGTTTCTGACCGATGAGCACAGGAGCTGCCTTGACGATGTTTTTCGTGAATGCGGCAGCGGCCGTGCATGGTTCGTCGGCAAGAATGAGGCCGATATCCTTTTTGCCGTTCTTTTTAAGCCCGCCGGCAACGCCTGCAAACCTGAATCCGGGAATGCCTTTTTTGTACGGGAATGTTTTCATGAGTAGCAAATCCGAAATGTAAGCTTTTTATGGTAAAGGGCGGACTTGGCTTTGCCTGCCCGCCTGCCTGCTCTTGGTTAATCAGCTGCCCGGCCGGCTTTGTCAGGCGCCGCAGCATTTTTTATATTTTTTTCCGCTTCCGCAGGGGCAGGGGTCATTGCGGCCGACTTTGGGCGCTGTGCGGACGGTCGGTTTCTTTTCAGTCTCCTGCTCCCCCCGGCTCAGCACGAATTTGCTGGGCTGCTCGGGCTTGCGCTCAAGCTCTTCTCGCGGCAGGATCTGTACCATGAAGATTTTTTCGATAAATTCTTTTTTCTGCCGATCGACAAGATTTAAAAACAGCTCATAGGCCTCTTTCTGGTATTCGCGAAGCGGATCCTGCTGGGCATATCCCCGAAGGCCGATGCCCTCGCGCAGGTGATCCATATCAAGCAGATGATCTTTCCAGGTTTCATCAAGAATACGCAAATAGAGCCATTTTTCTACATTGCGCAGCATTTCAGCGCCTATTATCTGCTCTTTGGCTTTATATGTCTTTGTGATTTCATCGAGAACAAAGTTGTCAAGCTCATCATTTTTGAACGTTGCTATCTGCTCTGGCGTTATGAACAGTGCTGTTGAGAACTGCAGAAAAATTGCTTCGCGAAATCCCTTAAGATCGATCTCATCGTGCTGCAGTTCCTTGCCGAAAAATTCGTCAAGGATAGTAACGGCAAGAACCTTGATGTACTCCTGAACAAGGTCTTCCAGAGATGCATCATGCAGAGCCCTGTTGCGAAGCTCATAGATGATTTCGCGCTGCTTGTTCATGACATCGTCGTATTCAAGCAGATGCTTGCGGATCTCAAAATTATGACCCTCGACACGGCCCTGAGCATTCTCAATGGCGCGGGTGATCAATTTATGCTCGATGGGCTCATCCTCTTCAATGCCGAACCGGTCCATGATTTTGGAAATGCGTTCGGCTCCGAAAATTCGCAGCAGGTCATCCTCAAGTGAAAGATAGAAGCGCGATGAACCCGGATCGCCCTGGCGGGCGGAGCGCCCTCGCAGCTGCCGGTCTATGCGGCGTGCATCATGCCGCTCCGTGCCGATAATGTGAAGGCCGCAGGGAACATCCTTGTCGCAGCCTATTTTTTTGACTCCTTTTTTATCCGGGTCAGGGCAGGCGCTGCACCCATCATTGCGTTCCACTTCGCAGCTGATGCAGCACTGCTTGAGGCATTTTACAACTCCCTGCCCGAGCTTGATGTCGGTACCGCGTCCGGCCATGTTGGTGGCAATTGTTACGGCGCCGCTGTGGCCTGCGCCGGCAACGATTTCTGCTTCTTCCTTGTGGCGCTTGGCATTCAGAACGGAATGTTTGATCCGTTTCGGGATCATGCGGCTTAAAAGCTCCGAGGCTTCAACCGACACCGTGCCGACAAGAACCGGTCTGCCCATGTCATGCATCTTTTCAATTTCTTTTATAATGGCCCGGTATTTTTCTTTTTTTGTTTTAAACACCATGTCGGCATAGTCTGTCCGCCGCACCGGCTGGTTAGTGGGTATGACAATGACAGTGAGTTTGTATATTTTTAGGAATTCCGGCGCTTCGGTTTCGGCAGTACCGGTCATGCCCGACAGCTTTTCATACATGCGGAAGTAGTTTTGAATCGTGATGGCGGCAAAGGTCTGCGTTTCGCCTTCTATCCTGACATCTTCCTTGGCCTCGATGGCCTGATGC
>Ga0114951_10004895_pt1 | contig 12678 bp, 10 predicted proteins | sample AM7aDNAmetaG_FD_88677 | JGI IMG/M metagenome (GOLD analysis project Ga0114951, IMG submission 88677) | Freshwater microbial communities from Finland to study Microbial Dark Matter (Phase II) - AM7a DNA metaG | ecosystem: Environmental > Aquatic > Freshwater > Lake | place: Finland: Lake Alinen... | reverse complement strand
GCCTCGCCCGCCAGGGACACTTGGTCCCACGGAATGGTGCATTCATTTTTGAGCAGCCCGGCGAACTTGGCGTAGCCGGCCCGATCGGGGTTGTCGGGTTCGTGCTCCCCGTGGCCGCGGAGGAAATAGGCGTGCTGGGAGCGCGGAGCAATGATGCTGAAGAGGGCCGAAGTGAACTGCATCTCCCCTTTAGAATAAGTGCGCCGGACATTGCGGCTTTTCTGCTGGAGGACTTCGCTCATGTCATATTCGGAGAGTTCGCCGCTGGTGACATAGCGGGTGCGCCCGTTGTTGTCGAAAATGACCATGTCCTTGTCGTTGATCTGGGAGAGGCCATAGTCGGCCTTGACCTTGTTGGCGGTGGCGACGTCGCGGAAATAGTCCACCACTTCAACCTGGAGTTTCGGGCAGGCCGCCTGGTACTCCTTGAGCAGCCCGCTTACTTCGGGGAACAGCGGGTTGTCCTTGGTGTCGAAGAACACGATCACCTTGATCTGGTTGGTGAGCGCGCCCAGCACCTGCCGGGTTCGCTCCGAGAGCTGGGAGCGGGTATCGGCGGTCCAGAACGTCCGCACCGAGTGTCGGGCCGCCAGATAATTGACCATCACCAGCACCGTCAGCGCCGCACACGCCGCGAATGCCGCATTCAGGGCGCCGCTCCAGCGGCGTCCCACGGAAAAAGTAGGTTCGTGATCGGCGGCCATGTTATTTCCAGCGCCGGCTTTCCAGGGCCTTGCAGGTGAGATACAGAAATAGCCCCGTCAGGCTCAGATAGAATACCACAGGCCGGGTATCCACGATCCCGCGGGAGAAATCTCGCATGTGCTCGATCAGATACACATGGCTGAGCGCCGCCGGAATCCAGCCGGTTTTGCCGGCGTAGGTGGCAGCGATGAAACTCAGCAAGAACAACGTCAAGCCCAGCGCCAAACTGATGATGCCGGCCACAATCTGGCTTTGGCAGAGCGCCGAGGCAAAGCAGCCCAGGGCCATATAAACCCCGCCCAGCAAGAGAATGCCCAAGAAGGTGCTGGCCAGCGCCCCCGGTTCCAACACCGAGGCCTCGTGGCTGAAATGGCGCACAATGAGCGTATAGGCCAGCAACGGCAGCCAGGCCAGCAGGTAGAGCGTCATGGCACCGGCGAATTTGGCCAGCACCACCGTGCTGTCGCGCACCGGCGTGGTCAGCAGGGTTTCGAAGGTGCCACTGGCCCGCTCCAGGGCAAACGACCGCATCGTGAGGAGGGGCGAGACTAAGAGCAGGACCAGCCAAAAATAGTAGGTGTCGTAGAAGACCTCGGTGATGGGCCGGTCGGTCGGTTCGCCGTTGAGGGCTTGCAACAGGCTCACAAAGCACAAGCCCAGCAGGAACACGACTGTGGCAATCACCGCATACCCGCTCCAGGAGACAAAGGCACTGCCCAACTCCCGGCGAACCAAGGCTCGGAACGCCTGCATCATGCTTCCTCCTCCTTCTCGGTGCGGGTCAGGCGCACAAAAATGTCCTCGAGGGAGGGACGGATGCGGGTCAACTCGCGCAGCAGCCAGCCCCGGTCGGCCGCCTGACGAAACACTTGGGGACGGAGGTCCAGACCGGGCCGCGGCACCAAGGTGCAGCGCACGTAGTTCCCTTCGGCCGCCGCCAGTTCGCAGTGTTCCACGTCCGGATGATGTTCCCAGCAGTCGCGCAACTCGGCCAGCGGCGCGGCGATTTCAGCCAGGACCTGTCCGGCTTCGGCGTTGCCCCCCAGGAGCCGGTTCGGGGTGTCGTCGGCCAGAATCTGGCCCCGGTTCAAAATCAGCACCCGGTTGCAGGTCAGTTCGACCTCGGGCAGGATGTGGGACGAAAGCAACACGGTGTGTTTGCCGCCCAGGCTCTTGATGAGCTGACGCACGGCCCGAATCTGGTTGGGATCCAGCCCCTGCATCGGCTCATCCAGAATCACCAGCTTGGGTTCGTGCATCAGGGCGTCGGCCAGCCCCACCCGCTGTTGATAACCCTTGGACAGTTGGCCGATGATGCGCTGGCTGACTTCGGCCAGACCACACTGGCGCAACACCACCTCAATCCGGGCCCGGGCCCGGCTTCGCTCCATCTTCTTAAGCCGGGCGCGGAACTTGAGATACTCGGTCACCCGCATGTCGCGGTGGAGCGGGTTATTCTCGGGCATATAGCCAATCTGACGGCGGACTTCGTCGGGTTGGGCAAACACATCGAACCCCGCCACCCGGGCGGTGCCGGAACTGGCCGGCAGAAAACAGGAGAGCACCCGCATGATCGTGGTTTTGCCCGCGCCATTGGGCCCCAGCAAGCCGACAATCTCGCCGTGCGTGACGGTGAAAGACACCTCACTGACGGCGGCATGCCCGGCATACCGTTTGGTTAGGTTGGCGACTTGGATCATGTTCGTTGCCTGCTGCATTGTAGCCAGGAAAGCCGGTAGAGGGCCAACAAATTTCACTGGTATTTTCGGAAATGACCGCCATAGGGTTCACCGGTGCCGGGCGGCACCGGTCAGGTGTCAATCAACAGGACAGTCCTGTCAGGTCTGACGTTCCGTGGTTGTCGTTCCTGGATTGACCGGACGGCATCCCTTGGGTAATCTGCGGACGTGCGTGCATAATAATAGCCTGATCCCTGCCATGTCGCCACCGATGACCATGCGGGTTTTGATTGTAGATGATGACCGTATTTCGCGCGTCATCCTGCATCGCATGCTGGACATGCTGGGGGGGAATCTGGAGATCACTGAAGCCGAGGATGGACAGGACGCTTGGGAGAAAATAGATGCCGGGCTGATGCCAGATTTGTGTTTTCTGGACATCAATATGCCCCGGCTGGACGGGGTGGAACTGCTGAAGCGCATCCGGGGGGATGGCCGGTTTTCCCGCTTGAAGGTCTGCTTTTGTTCCGCAGTGCGCGACCGGCAAACCATCATGGCGGCGGCCGCGCATCAACCGGATTTTTACGTCCTCAAGCCGTATTCCAAGAACCTGATCGAGGTGCAGATTCAGAAAACCTGGCAAGCCCTGAAGGGGGAGCAGAACCTGGAACCGGCCGAGCAAGTTTGCGAACGACAAGGAATTGATTACGAGACCTACCTCTTCCTGCTGGAGGGACTGGTCGAGGAAACGCGCGCCTTGGCAAGTCGGATTCCGACCTTGTTGATGCAGCACGACATGGCCGGAGCGTTGCTGGCCTTGGACAAGACCAAGAGCGCCGCCCAAAATATGGGCATCGGACGCATCACCACATTGGTGGGGGACATGATGCGGCAACTGAGCGCCGGCACCAACGTCAACAGCACCGGCCTGCTTACCAAAGACCCGTTTCCGGCCCATGTCGAATGGGCCTTGGCGAACGTCAGCGATCAGATTCTGCAGGGCCTGCAGGCCTTGAACAGTGAGTTGGTCACGGTGGAGCGTCGCTCTGTCGAGTTGAGCCGAAGCCACGCCGAGGCCAAAACCGAGGCCGCGACGGCCAAGAGCCGCCGCACGGCCGATCTGGAGTTGATGGCACGGGGGTTGGCGGAGGTTCTGCGAGAAGGCAAGCTCATCGGCCTGGATCCGGCGATGCGCTCCAAAGGGTTCAATGTGCCCATCAAGGCCTCGCTGTTGGGCCAGAAAACCGCGGAAACGGTCGGGGCGATGACCCGCAAAGTCTCTTTTAGCATGGCGATCTTGGGGACTGAAATCGCCGAGGCGTTGGAGGAACACGCGCGGCTCCGCACCCTGGTGCGGGCGCTAAGCTATCCCTTCGGCGAAAAAGCCCGCTGGATTCCGTCGGGCGCCCTGGCCTTGTTGGAACGGGAAATTTCCTGGCGCAATCACCAAGCCGCCCACCTGTTGGCCGCCGCCCTGGGCAGCGATTTGGACGCGTTCCTGCGCCAGCAAGAAGCGGCCATCCGCGAGAATCTTCGTCAGCAAATGCCAGAAGGCTGTCCGGTGCCTGAGAATCAGGTCCAGGACATCCTGGAGGAAGTGCGGCAGCGCTTGGCTCCGGTGCTGGAAGGCCGGTTCATTTCGCTGCCTGCCGTGGAACCGGCTCCTTCGTTGCCGCCGCCGGAATCCTCGGATGAGACAGGCTGGGCTGAGTGTGGCGTGTTGCTGCGCGAGGCGGCGGGGTGCTTTCGCTCGCCCGCTCCCGAGGAATCTTCGAAGCGCACCTGGAATTTCACCACCTTCAACCGCGCCGCCTCTCTGGCCGCGCTGGACGTCTTTCAAGACTGCCTGGCGCGGACGCCCGAGCCTGCCCGGGCGGCCGCGGAAATCAAGGAAATCGAGTTGGTGATGACCGGCACGGTGCCTGCTCAGGACAAGTGCCTGCGCCTCTGGAAGATCATCAAAGGCTCCGCCCGGAGCTGAGCGGACGGCCTACTTGGCAAAGATCGGTTCCCCGACCGCCTGGGTCAGCGTATGATATTTGCCCACCAGCATCTTGGTGTTGGGACCGGGTTTTCCCTCGCCGATCACGCGTCAATCAATCTTGACCACCGGCACGATCTCCGCGCCAGTGCCGGTCAGAAAACACTCATCCGCGGTATAGAAGTCGTAGCGAGTCAGGTTGGGCTCGCTGACTTGCAGACCTGATTCGCGGGCCAGATCCATGACCGTCCCGCGCGTGATGCCATGAAGCGCCCCGGCCGAAAGCGGCGGCGTGAGCAATTGATTGCCCTTGATGGCGAAGATGTTATCTCCGGTGCATTCGGCCACGTAACCCTCGGCATTGAGCATGATCGCCTCCTCGACATGCGCGTTATGCGCCTCGATCTTGGCCAGGATGTTGTTCAGGTAGTTGAGGGATTTGATGGCCGGATTGAGAGCGTTGTGGAGGTTGCGCGTCGTGGCCACGGTCACAATCTCCATGCCCTTTTCGTACAATTCCTGCGGGTAGAGCTGGATTTTGTTGGCGATGATGATCACGGACGGCTTGGCACAGCGGTTGGGATCCAGCCCGAGCGTGCCGACCCCGCGGGTCACCACCAGCCTGATGTAGCCATCGCGCAGTTGGTTGCGCCGGCATGAATCCACCACCGCCTTGGTCATCTCGGCGTGCTTCATGGGGATCTCGAGCCAAATCGCCTTGGCCGACCAATAGAGACGGTCAATGTGTTCCTTGAGCTTAAAGACACGTCCGTTGTAAGCCCGGATGCCCTCGAAGACTCCGTCGCCATACAACAGACCGTGATCGAACACCGAAATCTTGGCGTTCTTCTCGTCGTAGAACTTGCCGTCAATATAGATTTTCATACCGAATGCCTGCCGCAGAATAAACCCCGGCCCGAGTCCCTGGCAAGGTGGAAGTGGCGGCCTTCCAGCAATTGTCATTGTCGGCTTGCACCCCCCCCACGGGTATTGGCACCCGGCCTCCAACCCCAGAAAGCCCCTCTCTTGTAGGTCGGGTGCCCTCACCCGGCGGCCCGTTCTGGTCCTTGATGAGAGTTGGTGGGTGGTTTTCGAGTATGTTTGCAACCCCCGCCAAAGGAATGAGGCCCACGACCGGGGCTGGCATCTCGCCGGTCATTGTGCCATGCTGGGCCGCATGAACCGCCCTTTGAATGTCTCGCTGCTGGGAATGGCTGGCCTGCTGGCGCTGGTCTGTGCCAGTTTCGCCGGGGTTCCCGCCAGCAGTCCTGCCACGGACGTGACCGGGGTCATCCAAATCCACCGATTTCTGCCGGAACAGCCGCTCTGCCGGGCCCTCCGCCCCGCCCGCGTGACGGCCGTGTTGGAGAATCGCGGCCATGACCGCCTCGAGGTCCGGCCTCGGTTGGTGCTGCCAGCCGGCCTTCGCTTGTTGAGCTCCCAGCCCCCTGCGCCGCTGGTAATGGAAGCCGGGGATGAGGTGAACCTGGCCTGGGAACTGGCGGCGGCGGCGGCCGGCCCCGCCGAGTTGCGGCTTGAAATCGAGGGGCAGGGCGTCACGGTGGCCGGGGCGTCGCTGGCGCTGCAGTTTCTCCCGGCCCAGGAACTGGGCCAGCGCTCTTATCTCCCCGGGCCCAAGCCAGCGCGCACGCCGCTCTTGATCGGGGCGCATCACTGCCCGTTGTGGGAGAAGGACCAGTTCAACCTTTGGGCCAACGTGCTGAAGCACCCCGAGCGAACGCCCGCGCTGGGATTCTACGCCCAGGAAAACCCGCAGGTGGCCGATTGGGAAACCACCTGGGCCACCGAGCATGGCATTTCGTTCTTTGTCTATTGCTGGTATCGCGCCAGCCAGGGCGGGCCGGTGAAAACCCGGTTCGCCACCGCCATCGAGGACGCGCTCTTTCACTCCCGCTACATGGACAAGATGAAGTTCACCATCATGTGGGAAAACCAATCACGGGGAGTGGCGGGAGTCGCCGACGAACACGACTTGATGACCAACCTGCTGCCCTTCTGGATCACCCACTATTTCAAGCATCCCTCCTACGTGGTTCTCGACGGCCGCCCGGTGCTGTTCATCTACCGCCCCGAGTTTCTGATCCAGGACCTGGGCAGCGTGGAGAAAGTGCGCCAGGCTTTGGATCGCATGAGACAAGCCTGCCGCGACGCCGGGTTCGAGGGGCTTTATCTGCTGGGGGAATATCGTGGCACCGATCCAAACCAGCTCCGCCTCATGAAGCAGCTTGGCCTGGACTACACCTTCGCCTATTGCTGGTATGTGGCGGACAACCCCACGCCGGCCCAAGCCATCCGCACCCAGATGCAATACATCCGCCAGACGCGGAACCTGGCGATCTTGCCGGAGGTGGTGACCGTGTCGCAGGGCTGGAGCGGATGGCGGGATGAAGGCAGCATCTGGACCCTGCCGCCGAAGGACTACGAAGAACTGCTGCGCCAGGCCAAAGACTTTGTCGCCACCATGCCCACCAATGAACTTGGCAGCCGGTTGCTGCTCCTGGACAACTGGAATGAATGGGGCGAGGGCCATTACCTGGCACCCTACCGGCAATACGGCTTTGGTTACCTGGATGCGGTGCGCCGCGTTTTCTCCGACGCCCCCGAACCGCACACGGACCTCATCCCGGAGGACATTGGCATGGGACCCTATGATACCGCCTATTGGGCAAATTATCAGCGCGAGCAGGACAACCGCCGCGCCACCGCCCGGAAAGCCCACAAAGGCGGGCCGCTCGATCCGGGTTTGATCGGCTGGTGGGCGTTTGACGAGGCCGGGGAAAGTCCGATCGTGTTCGACTACTCGGGCCATCGGCTGGGTGGCACTTTGCACGGGGCGACCCGGGCGGCGGGTCTGGACGGTCAGGCTTTAGTCTGCCAGGGAGGGTGCGTGGTGGTGGAAAACCGGCCTCTCCTGTCGCTCACCTCAGCGGTCACCATCGCCTGTTGGGTGAAAACGGACCTGGCCGGCCAGGACAACAAGTGGCTGGTGAACCGCGTGTTCAGCGGCGGCACCGACACGGGCTACCGTCTCGGGGTGTTGGAGGGACGGCCTTGTTTCGAGGTGCCCCAGACCGATTGGAGCCACCACCTCAAAGCCGGCCTGCCGCTGCCCACTGGCCGCTGGGTGCATCTGGCCGGAACCTTTGACGGCCGCGTGATGCGCATTTATGTGGACGGCGCGGAACGCGGCGCGTTGGACCGCCCCGGCCCGATCAAGCCCAACGATTTTCATCTTTGTCTCGGCTCCTACGAAGTGAAGCATCCGGCCCACTTCACCGGCCTGCTCGACGAGGTCAAGCTCTACAACCGCGCGCTGAGTTCCGAAGAGATCCAGCAGCAAGCCAAGCCACTCGCCAGGTGATGTTGGGCTTGATTTGCTCCGGTTTACTCCGGTTTACTCCGGTTTACTCCGGTTTGGCCTGGTTCGGCTGGTTTGGGAGCGGGGGGAAGGGGCCAAAGGACCAAGGGACCAAGGGACTACCGAACTGCTAGCTGAGGGCGGAGACCGATGCGGAGTCGAGGGGATGCATGGCTTGGTTTGCCTTGACTAGGCTTGGATAGGCTTGGATTACCATGGAAAACCACGGAATACCCGGAGCACTCGGAATGGAAAAGAAGCCGAGTTGTCTATTCTTCCGTGTGGTCGGCGTTCCGTGGTTGGCTTACTTCCCGTTATCTGCTGGCGGAGGTGCTGTGTTCTTACGCCTGGTCGAACGTGGTGGTGGTGCCGATTCATGCCGCCATTGACACCGTGAACGGTTGCCCGAGCGTGACGGAGGCCATCAGCTCGCACAACACGAACGTGTGGACGCACTCGGGCAACGGGGTGCATCCGAGCAATCTGGGGTATTTGCAGATCGCGGATGCGTTGTGGGCGTTTTTGAAGGCGAACGCGAGGTGAGGGGGGGGCGTCGTTCGTCGCGCCGATGGATGGGTGGTTCCTGAGCGATGCCCTTTACCTCCGGTACCGGAAGGCGGTGGCTGACCGCATCCAGGAATTGCAGGGCGCGGGGCACTGAGGTGGCTGGTGGCGCGGTTCCGCGGCTGCGCTCTGGTGTGCGCCCTTAGCGGCAGGTCACCTGAGGCCCAAAAACGTGGTAACACCTATGCTGCGCAACTCTTGGTCCAACCTTTGTATTGCTTTCCGGTCCGCCCGCCGCCAAGGGCCGAACTTGGAGGCGCGGAGGTGAGCGAGGTTATTCGGAGTCACCCAGCGGTGAAATTGCGCCGTCGCCCGATGGTCAAGTTCATCCAGCGCCCTTTGCGTGTAGCCTCGGCAATCTTGCCTTTTTGTCTCGTCAATGACGGCGTCGAAGAAGAGCCGCAAGAGCTTTAGAGACTCTTCGGATAGGCGCGCCTCGCAAGTATCGTGTGGACTCAAGCCCTGTTGGGCCAGGACACTCGCGAATGACATTCTCCTCGCGGCCGGCGGTGGGTTCGGGGCGGCCGGCGCGGGCTGGTAATCCTGTTTGAGTGCCTCCTCCGACCAAACGATGCGGTCACCCATCTCACGCAAGAACTGAGACGGTTCTCCCTCGTAGAGCATGTAGACCTGGTCGCGAGCGCGGGTCATGCACACGTAGAACCGTAGCGCCTCGCGCCAGACCTCGCCTTCTGCGACACCATTGGCTGGGCAGAGACCTTCGTCGCAGCCAACGATGAGCACGAGGTTAAACTCGAAGCCCTTCAGGTCGTTCAAGGTGCTGACCACCACGGTGTCTGGCTTCATCATGTAGTCACCGCTCAGAGGTTCGGCCTGCAAACCGGCTGGGCGCATGGCCAGGACGGCCTCCGGCGGGTATTCATGGGCGGAGGCGGTGGCGATGCAAATGGTCCATGCTTGTGTCTGCCCCTCCGCCAGCGATTGCCGGGCAAGCTCCCATGCCTTCTTGACTTGGTTGTCCGTCTTGACCGCGAAGGGCTTCGCCGTCTCGCGGGCTGCCAACTCCGGGTCGAGCACGTCGATCTCCTCGCCGGACTTGCGCGCCTGCTCACCATACACATTGGCGATTTTGCTCGCCGCCCGGAGAATCTGCCGGCTGTTCCGGTAATTCTTCTTGATCCGGCGGTACACTGCGCTTCCCTCCGCCAGGCCGGCGTCCCTCAGGCTGAGGCGTTTGACCAGGATTTTCTGGACCGGGTCGCCTGCCAAGAAGAGGCCGTTCTCGGCATCACGGGGGGGACCCACATGAGCAAACGAAGGTCGAGGGTGGATAAATCCTGGAACTCGTCCACCAACAGGCAGCGGAAGCGCTTGGCGGCGGGCAGATCGCGAATCTGGCGAAACATGGGCGTTACCGCCAGGGTGAGTTCAAGCACGTCGAGGACCTCTCCGGCGAGCATGTATTCCTCGAAATAGAGCAGAAGGCGAAGGACCTCCGCACGGTGCCTGGCCTGAAGGGGGATGCTCCGACCGCTGCGCTCAAAGGCGGCGTAGCGGTGGGGCCTTTCCGAGACCGTGAACGCACTGCGAACCAGGGTGAACTCCTCGCGGAGGTAACGGGACGCGTCAATGCGATAATCTTCCAGGTATTGGCAGATTTCGGTAAACCACTCTCTGACCTCGGGGTTTTGGCTCGCATAGAAATCATTCCAGGTATCCTCGGTGGTCTCACCACTGAGTGGGTCGAACTCGCGCGCCAATTGACGCACGTTCACCCCATCAATGATGTCCTGCATCCCGGATGACTGCGGAGCCTGTTCGGATAATTGATTCAGATACTCGCCTTGTCCCAGCCCTTGGAGGAGTTGGCTAAAGTAGTCATAGAACGCCATCACGTGGATGTTCCTGGCTTCATCCACGAGGCAAAGCTGGGCCACCAATTTGCGCAGCAGGTCGGCGAGCGACCGATTCAGAGTGAGAATGCCAATGCGCTCAACTGTATGGCGCGATGCCAGTAATAATAGGCTTCGGGATTCACGGCTTTGACGCCATCAATCCATGCGAGGGGTGTGCCATTCAGGGTGACGGCCCGAACGGACTGGATTTGTTCCGCGCTGCCGGTATAGCGCGTTGATCCAAAATCAAACGGCACGCCGGCGCGCAAGTGAGCAACAAGCACGGCAGCGCGTGCTGCGATGGTGCGCTTCGGCTCTGGTGTGGCCGTGAATCCGCGCCACGTCAAATGTCCTCGTAAACTTTGGAAGCCACTTTGCAGTAGCGGCGCATCAGGATAAACCGCAAGTTCGCGCTTCCTCGTCGCCGTCACAGCGAGACAGGCTTGGAACGTGTCTGCCAAGCACGCATCGCGGCTGTGTTTGTTGCCGCGATACTCCGATTCCAGACGGTGGACGGCATCGTAAGTGGCCGCAACTTCGGCATAGTTCGTCGCAGCATCGAACAACACGCCGATGTCAAACAACTGCTTGGTGACCTGCATGACATCGCCCGGTTGGCCCTCGGGCGTTCGGAGCTGCACACCGACCGTTGTCGGCGCGAAGGCGGTCAATTTGTCGCCGAGCAAACTTTCCACGGTGGGCAGCTTCACCTTGATCTCGCGCTCGGGCTTGAGAAATGAAGTCTGGATGGGACGCTCGACAACCTGGTGAGAGATGCGCGACTCCTCCACGACATCGAGCAGAATGGGAACTTCCGGCTGGCTGCCGATGGCGGAGCGGTAGGTGAATTTGAAATGCCGCCGGTGCGGCAACTTGATCACATGCTCACGAACATGCTCTTCCGAGCGGATGAAAGGTGGCAACCCGCCAATCCGCGCAACGACCTCATCCACCACGGCCGGTTTCTCGCCGCAGACGATGTCAATGTCGATGGAAAGCCGGCGGACCTGTGGCAAATGGAGGAGCAAACTCGATCCTCCTTTGAAGACGAAGGGCAGCCCGCTGTCGGCGAGATGTCCGAGCAAGGTGAGAGCGTAGAGGCAACGCTCCAGAATATCCTGATTGCAGCCGCCGAGCGCTTTGGCCTGCTTGTTCAGCGCCTCGGAGGTCAGATGTTCGGCTGGAAACATAGTGGTTAACTAACGCCAATGGAGGCCGGAGATTGGCGTTGGTTAATCGCCTCAACTACAGCAATTTGCACCGCACGCGAATCTGCATATCTCTGTAATACAGCAATTTGCACAAGGAACTGATTCAGGATGGCGGTGGCAACGCCTTGGGCCTCGGTGGCATCCATAAGAGCGAGGCGGGGGGCTTCGGCGATGAGGTCCACCAGGATTTTCTCGATGGTGGCCTGCCGACCATCGCCGGGGGGTTGCTTGGACATGGCGGGCCGGAGCACGACCATTTTCTCGCCGGGGCGGACGGATTTTGGGCCGAGGCTGGGCGTGGGGTTCACTGCCACTTCCCAACCCAGGTCGCGCAGCTTGTCGCCGACGGATTCGAGGGTGTCTGCCGGGGCGTGAAGGAACGCAACGGGCTGGGCCAGCAGGTGGTGCATCCACGGATTGATTTGGGCGGTTGACCAGACTGTAAACTCCAACAGCGGAAACGCCTTCTCGACGGCGCGGATGAGTCTGGCAACGGGCTTGGGATCGAGTGGCACGTGTTCGCTCAAGCGGGAATACCAGCCGCGCCCGGCGTCGTGGATCAAGCCCTGCTTCACGGCTTGGCTCAAATAGACTTTGAGCGAGGAATCCTTGAGGGCGAGTTCCTCCTCACGAGCCAGCGTCTGGATTTCCTCGACCCGGAAATAGGGACGACGTTCTTTCAATTTGACGAGCACATCCTCGAAAAGCTTGGCTTTTGCATTCATGTTTTAAGTTCTCCAAAAGACCAGTCAACTGAACTACGGCAAACTCAATCGGGACCGAAGAGTTCACGGAATAATTGTTGGGTCTCCGCGGCTGGGTAGGTCTTGTCCGCTTGCTTCTCAAAATGGTACGACACGTAGCGGGTTCCGCTCGGCTGTTTCCGATTGTAGAAATAGCACGTGTTGGCCGCGTCTTGGGGGGCGCTCCCGATCTTCACCAGCGGCAGGAGCTCTATGGCGGCATCCCGATCCTTGTCGAGGAGGTAAAGGGTATCTCGCTTCAGTGGTTCACGCAATTGGCGGTCCTCTTTGAGAAATGGAACCCTGGTTCCTTGCAGGAGGCTCACCCTGACCACATAGTGTTCGCCGGTCCATTCCCAATGTGGGGTGGCTTGGAGGAGTTGGTATGTCTCCCAAGCTTGACCGAAGGTGCTCCTGACCTGGCTCAGAAGGCCGCGCAGTTGCACGAGTAGGTTGCCAGCGGTCTCAACCCCAAGCACCCCGTAGTGGCCGCCGTAATCGTTCCGGAACTGGTTTGCATCCCGCAACACCCCTATGAGGTCTTTGGAGAGAATGGCTTC
>Ga0114951_10004894_pt1 | contig 12680 bp, 17 predicted proteins | sample AM7aDNAmetaG_FD_88677 | JGI IMG/M metagenome (GOLD analysis project Ga0114951, IMG submission 88677) | Freshwater microbial communities from Finland to study Microbial Dark Matter (Phase II) - AM7a DNA metaG | ecosystem: Environmental > Aquatic > Freshwater > Lake | place: Finland: Lake Alinen... | reverse complement strand
GCGCCGCCGCTGATATGGGCGCGTTAGCGGTGACCATAGAACCCTGCAGCGGCAGCAATGTCTGGCAGCGTACGGACAGCAGGGCCAACCCAACTGTGGCCGGTCATCAGCAGGCGCACTCCATCGCGCTTGGAAAGCGGGAACGGTTCTGTTCGAGTGGCTGCAGTACCGAGTTGCATGGCTCGATTCATCTCCTCAGCGGTGGGCTGAAAGAACTGATTTGTCGGAGAGCGCCCGGCACGCGCCGCCATAATGGCCTTGGCGATGGCAGAATTCCTTGTGTCGTCATCGGAGGAGCTGTTTGCCGCTGACAGTATTGCTGTGGCAGCGATGCCGATGACGATAAAGGAAGTTTTAAGAAGTAGATGGCGGAAAGTCATAAGGCAGGATGGATGCTAGACGCCACTGAAGGCGCTGAAACCGCCGTCAATGGCGATGACTTGGCCGGTGACGAAACCGCTGCCTTCGTTGCTGAGCAGCCAGAGCAGCGTGCCGACGAGGTCTTCGGGTTTGCCGTACTTGCCTTGCGGCGTGTGGTTGATGATGGTGTTGCCGCGCGCGGTCGGCGTGCCGTCGGGTTGCGTGAGCAGCGCGCGGTTCTGGTCGGTGAGGAAAAATCCGGGCGCGATGGCGTTGACGCGGACGCCGGTTTTGGAGAAGTGGACGGCGAGCCATTGGGTGAAGTTGCTCACGCCGGCCTTGGCGGCGCTGTACGCGGGGATTTTCGTGAGCGGCTTGAAGGCGTTCATCGAGGAGATGTTGATGATGTTGCCGCGGCCTTTGAGGACCATGTCTTTGCTGAAAACTTGCGTCGGCAGGAATGTGCCGAGGAAGTTGAGGTTGAAGACGAACGAGATGCCATCGGCGGTGAGATCGTAGAAAGTCGTGACGCCGTCTTTTTTGGCGGTGATGTCTTCGACGGCGAGAAATTCTTTCGAGGTCGTGCCCTTCGGATGATTTCCGCCGGCGCCGTTGATGAGGATGTCAACGGGGCCGAACGCGGCTTTGATTTCGGCGTGCGCGGCTTCGATGCTGGCTTTGTCCAGCACGTTGCAGGCAAAACCTTTCGCGACGCCACCGGCTTTGACGATTTCGTCGGCGGCTTTTTGCGCGGCTTCGGGTTTGAGGTCGAGGATGGCGACTTTTGCGCCGCAGTCGGCCATCGCCCTGGCCATGACGCTGCAAAGAATTCCGCCGCCGCCGGTGATAACGGCGACTTGGTTCTTCAGATCAATCTTGAATGGGGTACTCATGATGTTGTTTTGTCTCACTCCAGTTTGCCGGGTTCAAGCCCGAAGTATGTCTTGGCGTTGCGGTAGGAAATGTCGCGGACCATGCCGCCGAGCAGTTTCATGTCGCGCGGCAGTTCGCCGTTGACGACATCGCGGCCGATCATGTTGCAAAGGATCCGGCGAAAATACTCGTGGCGCGGGTAGCTGACGAAGCTGCGCGAGTCGGTGAGCATGCCGACGAACCGGCTGAGAAGGCCGAGCTGCGAGAGTGCGTTGATCTGTGACTCCATGCCTTCTTTTTGGTCGAGGAACCACCAGCCGCTGCCAAACTGGATTTTGCCGGGAACGGTGCCGTCCTGGAAATTGCCAATCATGGTGGCGAGGACGTAATTGTCGGCGGGGTTGAGATTATAAAGAATGGTCTTCGGCAGACGGTTGTTCTGGTCGAGCTTGTCGAGGTACCGCGAAATTGTGTCAGCTTGGGGCCAGTCGCCGATGGAATCGAATCCGGTGTCGGGACCGAGAGTGCGCAACAGCCGGGTGTTGTTGTTGCGGAGAGCGCCGAGGTGGATTTGTTTGACCCAGCCGCGGACGGCGTCGAGTTCGCCGAAGAAAATCATGAGGAAACTCCGGAAGGCGTCGGCTTGGTCGCAGGAGACCTGGTCGCCGGAGCGGGCGTCGGAGAATGTCTGCGCGGCCTCGGCCTCGGTGCAATCGTCGGCGTAGCAATAACTGAGTCCGTGATCGGAGAGGCGGCAACCGTTTTTGTGGAAGAACTCGTGCCGTTGTTCGAGCGCGACGAGGAAGTTGGCGAAGTTGTTGCAGTCAATGCCGCTGGCGGCGGAAAGTTTATCGGTCCAAGCGTTGAAGGCGACGGGTTGGTCAACCGCGAGTGCCTTGTCGGGGCGCCAGGTGGGATAGACGCGCGTTTTGAGTTTACGGTCGTGGCGGATTTTGCGGTGATGTTCGAGCGAGTCGGTAGGGTCGTCGGTGGTACAGACGACGGTGACGCGGCTGCGGTGCATGATCTTGGCGACCGGCATGTCGGCGAGCTGGGCGTTGGCGGTGTTCCAGATTTGTTTGGCGGTGGATTCATCGAGGAGGTCGGTGACGCCGAAATATTTTTTCAGTTCGAGATGCGTCCAATGGTAAAGCGGGTTGCGAAGCGTGCGCGGAACAGTGCGGGCGAAGGCGAGGAATTTGTCGTAGTCGGATGCGTCGCCGGTGCAGAATTTTTCAGAGATGCCGTTGGAGCGCATGGCGCGCCATTTGTAGTGGTCGCCGGCGAGCCAGACTTCGTAGAGGTTGCGGAAGGTTTTGTTGGCGGCGATCTGGTCGGATGGAAGGTGGCAGTGGTAATCGTGGATCGGCTCGCGGGCGGCGTAGTCGTGGTAAAGCTCGCGGGCGACGTCGTTGCTAAGGAGAAAATCCTCGGTGATGAAGGTGGGCATCTTGGTCTTGTTCATAACGACAGAAGGAATAGACACCTACCGCCAAGTTGTCGAGCAGTTCTTGACGACAGGCAAGATCGTAACACTTTTGCGCCTTGCCTTTGGCTGGGCACTCCACATCGGGTGCATGAACGCTGTAGAGCTTCTCGCGATCCGTCCACTGTTGCGCCAGCAATGTGGATCGCGTTGCACAGGACCAACCCCTCTTTCACGCCGCTTTCGCGCAGGCATGCCTCCACCTCCGTCGTAATGTTCACGGAATCGCGCCGGGCGGGCACGTTGAACTAGAGCTCTTTTCGGTAGCTTTTTATGGGATTCATCATATATGTTTTCCGCGTGAAAATCACCAACGTCAATCAGGTCCCGCTGGAGAAAATCGAGATGCCGGGTGCCAACGGCTGTGCCTATCGTGTCGCCATCTCGCGGCGTGACGGTGCGCCCAACTTCGCGATGCGCATCTTCGAGGTTGCCTCGGGCGGCCACACGCCGTTGCACCAGCACCCGTATGAGCACGAAGTCTTCATCCTCGACGGCACCGGCACGATCTGGCACGATGGCAACGAAGTCGCTCTCAAGTCCGCCGACGTGCTGTTCGTACCAGCCGATGAGAAGCACCAGTTCAAGAACACCGGCTCTGGGACGCTGAAGTTCATCTGCCTCATCCCGGCAGAGTTCCAGAAATGCTGAAGATCTACACACGCACCGGCGACGACGGCACGACGTCGCTTCGCAGCGGCAAGCGCGTCTGCAAGGAAGCGCCGCTCATCGAAGCACAAGGCGCGCTGGACGAGTTGATCTCAGCCATCGGACTTGCCCGTTCGATGAATTCGAACCGCAAACTCGACACCATTTTGGCCGACATTCAGAACGACCTGTTTCATCTCGATGAGTCGACGCCGGTGGGAAAGTTGGAGCGGTTGATTGATGAAATGCAGGCGGAACTCCCGCCGTTGAAGCAATTCATTCTGCCGACAGGTCCGGTGCATTTCGCGCGTACAGTTTGCCGTCGGGCGGAACGGGTTTGCGTGACAGTGATGCCGGTGGCGTACTTGAACCGCCTAGGCGACTTGCTCTTCGTGCTGGCCCGCTGGGCAGACCGCGGTAAGGAAACGAAGGTCAGTCCTCGACGAGGATCTCGCCGAATCGTGCCGCCAGCGCGGTGAAGATGATCTCAGCCATCTGCGGGACACCGAACGCGGAGTTCTCGATGACTAAGTGGAACGGGTTCGATGGCTGCTGCAGGAAGAACGTCTTCAGGAACGCGCCGCGCTGGGACTCGCCACGCTCGACATCTTTCTCGGCATCCGCATGGGTGAGCTGTTTCCACTTCGCAATATTCTCGATGCGCCAAGGCCGTGGGGCAATCAGGCGAATGTGGAGCGAGGTTTTCATGTCGCGAGTGAGCATGTAGCCGCCGCGTCCGACGAGGATGGTGTGGCCGTGCGTGGCGAGCGAGCGCATGACCTCGGCAATCTTGCGGAACATCAGTGCCTCATCCACTTTCCGGTTCAGCACGGCATCGAACAACTCACTCATGGCATCGCGGCGGCGGTCGTCCATCGAAGCGACGATGTCGCGGCTGAGGTTGAGTTCGACGGCGACGCGATCAAGCACTTCGCGGTCGTAGCTCGCCCACGGAACAGCGGGCCGGCAGCGTTCGTTGAGGATCTCGGCGAGGCGGGCAGCGAGGCTGAGCGCTTCGCAGCCGTACTCGCGGGAAATGGTGATGAACGGGAGGCGCTCAGCGACGTGTTTATGCTGGCGCTCACGAAACTTGTGCCACGCCGACACGGAGGCGGCGATGCGCGCTTCACGGCTGAAATGTGTTCCGCCCGGCAGTGTCGTGCTCATAGTCCCTTTCCAGAATGTTCCGCCACCTTCAATCGTGCAATCGCGCGTTCCAGCGCGGCTTGCGCGCGGGAGAAGTCAACGTCTTCGCGTTTCTGGAGGCGTTCCTCGGCACGTTGCTTGGCACGCGCGGCGCGCTCGATGTCAATCTCCTCTGGCCGCTCGGCGCTGCGGGTGAGAACGGTGACGCTTTCCTTTTGCACGATCAGGAAACCGGTACCGATGGCAACGTGCACATCCTTGCCCTCGGGCAGGCGCATCCGCAACGGGCCGGGCTTGAGCGCGAAGACGAACGGGGCGTGGCCGGTCAGAATCTCGAAGACGCCTTCCTGGCCGGGGGCGATGACGAAACGCGCTTCCTCGCGCAGGAACTCGCGCTGGAGCGTCAGGATCTCAAATTGGAAGGTCTTCTCGGCCATTACGCTTTCTTCATCTTCTCGGATTTCTCGCGGGCTTCTTCGATGACGCCAACCATGTAGAACGCTTGTTCGGGCAGATCGTCGTGCTTGCCTTCGAGGATTTCGCGGAAGCTGCGGACGGTCTCGCTGACGCGGACGTATTTGCCTTCGAAGCCGGTGAACTGCTGGGCAACGAAGAACGGCTGCGACAGGAACCGCTGAATCTTGCGGGCGCGGGCGACAGTAATCTTGTCTTCCTCGCTCAACTCTTCCATACCGAGGATCGCGATGATGTCCTGAAGGTCTTTGTATCGCTGCAACACCTGTTGGACGCCGCGCGCGACCTTGTAGTGGTCCTCGCCGACGATGAGCGGATCGAGAATGCGCGAGGTCGAACCGAGCGGATCAACGGCCGGGTAGATGCCGAGTTCGGCAATCTGACGCGAGAGCACGATCGAACCGTCGAGGTGCGTGAACGTCGTCGCGGGCGCCGGGTCGGTGATGTCGTCGGCGGGGACGTACACGGCTTGCACCGACGTGATGGAGCCACGCTTGGTCGAGGTGATGCGTTCCTGGAGGTCACCCATCTCGGTGGAGAGCGTCGGTTGATAACCGACGGCGCTCGGCATGCGACCGAGTAACGCCGATACTTCAGAACCGGCTTGCGTGAAACGGAAGATGTTGTCAATGAACAGCAGCACGTCCTTGCCTTCGTAGTCGCGGAAATACTCGGCTTGTGTGAGCGCGGAGAGCGCGACGCGGAGACGCGCGCCCGGCGGTTCATTCATCTGGCCGAACACCATGACGGTGTTCGCGATGACGCCGGACTCGGTCATTTCGAGGTAGAGATCGTTGCCTTCGCGGGTGCGCTCACCGACGCCACCGAACGCGGAGTAACCGCTGTGTTCCTTGGCGATGTTGCGGATGAGTTCCTGAATCAAGACGGTCTTGCCGACGCCGGCGCCACCGAACAGGCCGATCTTGCCGCCTTTGGCAAACGGGGCGAGGAGGTCAATGGACTTCAAACCGGTCTCGAATTGTTTGGTCGCGGGAACTTGTTCCTCGAACGGCGGTGATTGGCGATGAATCGGCAGTCTCATCTTCGCATCCACAGGACCTTTGCCGTCAATCGGGTTGCCGAGCAGGTCGAAGATCCGTCCGAGCGAAGTAGCGCCAACGGGAACGGTGATGGGCGAGCCGGTGTCGATGGCTTCCATACCGCGGACAAGGCCTTGCGTGGCGCTCATCGCGACGGTGCGGACGATGTTGTCGCCAAGATGGCCCGCGACCTCGACGGTGAGGGTCGTGCCCTTGGCCTTGTCGGCGATCGTGATGGCGTTGTTGATCGGCGGGAGATCCTCGGTGAAGAACTCGACGTCCACGACGGGTCCGATGACCTGTGCGACCTTGCCCCTGCGTTGTACGGTTGTGCTCATGATGTTCTCCTGCGGCTATTCTTCCAGCGCCTCGGCGCCGGAAACGACTTCCAGAATCTGCGTGGTGATGGCGGTTTGGCGGACGCGGTTGTACTTGCGCGTCAGCGCGTCAATCATGTCGGAGGCGCTGTCGGTGGCCGACTTCATCGCGACCATGCGGGCGGCTTGTTCGCTGGCGAGCGACTCGACGAGCGAACCGTAGGCCAACACCTCGACGTACTGCGGCAGCAGCGCGCCGAGCAACTCCTCCGCTTCCGGCTCAAACTGGTAAGCGACCATGCGCGCCACGGCGGCGGCGCCATCGGTCTCCGGTTTTGGAATCGGCAGCAACTGCGTCACGGTCGGCTCGCTTTTCAGCACGCTGATGAAACGGGCGTAGGCGAGATGAATCTGGTCGTACTTGCCGGAGGTGTAGTCGGTGATGATCTGTTTGCTGATGGCGCCGACTTCCTCCAGGCGCACCTCGCGCGACGGTTGCGGGAACGACTGGTCAATGGTGATTTCCATCCGCTGGAAAAACTCGCGCGCCTTGCGCCCGACGGTGATGAGGCCGACGTCGGCCGTCTGCTCCTCGACGAACCGTCCCGCCTCGCGGAGGATGCCGGCGTTGAACGAGCCGCACAGGCCGCGGTCGGAGCTGACGACGACGAGGCCGACCCGCTTGACCGGCCGCTGGGCGAGCAACGGATGCCGGGCGCTGGCGCCGCTGGCGAAGACGTCTTGCAGGATCGCGCTGAGCCGCTCGGCATACGGACGGGCGGCCTCCGCCTTGGTCTGCGCGCGGCGCAGCCGGGCAGCGGCGATCATGTTCATCGCCTTGGTGACCTGGCGGATGTTCTTCACGCCGCGGATACGGCGTCGGATGTCTCTTGTGCTCGGCATGAAGTCTTACTTCGCGCTGAACATTGCCTTGAATTCTTCGGTGGCCTTCTTCAGTTCAGCAACGACAGCGTCGGTGAGTTGCTTGTGTTCGCGAATCTCCTTGCCGACCAGCGGGTACTTGCTGCGCATGAACCCGTAGAAGTCGGTCTCAAACCGGCGAATCGCGGCCACGGGCAGATCGTCGAGGAAACCGTTGGCGGCGACCCAAAGGATCATCGTCTGTTCCTCGACGGGCAACGGCTGATACTGCGGCTGCTTGAGCAGTTCGACCATGCGCTGGCCGCGGTCGAGTTGCGCCTTCGTGTTCTTGTCGAGGTCGCTGGAAAGCTGGGCAAACGCCGCCAGCTCGCGGTACTGGGCGAGGCTGAGGCGGAGCGTGCCGGCGATCTTCTTCATCGCCTTGGTTTGCGCGTTGCCGCCGACGCGGCTGACGGAGAGACCGACCGACACGGCGGGCCGGATGCCGGCGTAGAAGAGTTCGCTTTCGAGGTAAATCTGGCCGTCGGTGATCGAGATGACGTTGGTCGGGATGTACGCGGAGAAATCGCCTTCCTGCGTCTCGATGATCGGCAACGCGGTGAGCGAGCCGCCGCCCTTCGGATAAATCGGGTTCATCCGGGGGGCGTCGTTATGCAGCTTCGCGGCGCGTTCGAGCAACCGGCTGTGCAAATTGAAGATGTCGCCCGGGAACGCTTCGCGGCCCGGTGGGCGGCGGAGCAGGAGCGACACTTGGCGGTACGCGACAGCGTGCTTGGAAAGATCGTCGTAGATGACCAAGGCGTGTTGGCCGAGGTCGCGGAAATACTCACCCATCGCACACCCGGCGTACGGGGCGATGAATTGCATCGGCGCGGCGTCGCTGGCGGTGGCGCTGACGACGATGGTGTAGTCCATCGCGCCGTATTTGGTGAGGGTATCGACGACGCTGACGACGGTGGATTTCTTCTGGCCGATGGCAACGTAGATGCAGAAGACGTCCTGGCCTTTCTGGTTGATAATGGTGTCAACGCAGATGGCGGTCTTGCCGGTCTGGCGGTCGCCGATGATCAGCTCGCGTTGGCCGCGGCCGATTGGAATCATCGAGTCAATCGCCTTGAGGCCGGTCTGGAGCGGCTCTTTGACCGGCTGGCGTTCGATGACGTTGGGCGCACGGCTCTCGATGGGGCGCATGTGCGGCGTGTTGATCGGGCCTTTGCCGTCAATCGCCTGGCCGAGCGCATTGACGACGCGGCCGAGCAACGCCTCGCCGACGGGCACGCTAAGGACGCGGCCGGTGCGCTTGACGAGGTCGCCTTCGCCGATGACGGTGGAATCACCGAGGATCATCGCGCCGATCTCTTCCTTTTCGAGGTTGAGCGCCATGCCGAAGACGCCGTTGGGAAATTCCAACATCTCCTCGGCCATGCAATTCGGCAGGCCCTTGATGCGGGCGATGCCGTCGCCGGCGGAGAGGACTTCGCCGATTTCCTCCACGCCGACTTCGCTCTTGTAGGAGGCGATGGTGCGTTGGAGGACGTCGCTGATATGTTTTGAGTCGAGTGTAAGCGTGTCTGCCATGAGAAACCTCTACTGCACTAACATCTCTTTGATCTGGTCGAGTTTGCGGCGCAGGCTGGCGTCAATGATCTGTTCGCCGACCTTGATGATCGCGCCGCCGAGAATCGCGGGGTCCGTCTTCTGAAAGAGCTGGACGTTCTTGCCGGTGAGCCGGCACAGTTCGGCGGCCAACCGGGCCAGCGTGGCGTCGTCGAGCTTGATTGCGGTCGTGACTTCGCCGGTGACTTTCTGGCGGGCGGAGGAAGCGATGACGTCGAACTCCTCGATGACGTGGAGGACACGGCCACCGCGGTCCTGGTCGCTGAGCGTCAGGAGCGTGTTGAGCAGGAGCGGGTGGACCTTGCCTTGGAACAAGTCGGCGAGCGCCTGGCGTTTGCCTTCGCGTTTGACGTTCGGGTCCTTGAGGAACTCCAACAGCGCGGGATTGCTCTTGAGTAATTCGCGCAGGCGGAACAATTCCTCCTGGACGCGATCCACGACGCCTTCGGCGTGTGCCATCTCGAAGAGGGCGCGGGCGTAGCCAACGTTGATCGGGTCGTGTGCCATGGCGCTCAGGCCTTGCGGACGTTGCCGAGATCAGCGATGAGCTTGTCCATGATCTGGCGATGGGACGCTTCGTTGACTTCGCGCTCGATGACGCGCGAAGCGATCTGCACCGAGAGGTTGGCGACCGTGTCCTTCAACTCCTGGATGCCTTTCTCCTTCTGGCGGACGATCTCCTCCTGCGCACGCTGGACCAGCGCGCCGGACTCGGCGTTGGCCTTGTCCACGAGTTCCTTGCGGACCTTCTCGCTGAGCAAGCGGGCTTCTTCAATGATCTTGCCGGCCTCGGCGCGGGCTTGGGCGACCTGCTGCTGGTAATCTTCCATCAGCTTCTTCGCCTCGGCGCGTTGTTTCTCGGCCTCGTCGAGCGAGGCTTTGATCGCCTGACCGCGACGGTCGAGCGCCACGGCAATCGGTTTGAAGGCGAACTTGACCAGCAACGCCAGCAACACCACGAACGCGACGAGCGTCCAGATTTGCAGGCCGTAGTCGGTCGGCGGAATCTGTTCGCCGCCGCCGGGTGCGGCGTGTTCGGCTGCCCGTGCCGCCGTGGCGCCAAGCGCCGCCAGCGCACAACAAATGCGTTGGATGCAATTCATGGCGGCCTACTTCTTGGCGAGCAGGATGAAGGTGATCAACAGCGCGTAGAGCGCCTGCGCCTCGACGAGCGCGAAGCCCGTGAACATCAGCCGCTGCACCAGCGGCAACGCTTCGGGCTGCCGCGCGGCGCTCTCGATGCTCTTGCCGAAGATGATGCCGATGCCGACGCCCGAACCGAGCGTGCCCAGTCCGACGGCGAGGCCCGCGCCCAACCAGGCGAACGCCGCCGGGCCGAGTGCTTGAACTGCTTGGGTTGTTACTTCCGCTAACATGTGTTTCCTCCGTTTAGTGTGATTCTTCCAACGCTTCGCCGAGGTACAACGCGGTCAACAAGGCGAAAATAAAGGCCTGAATGAAGGCCACAAAGATTTCAAACGCATCCATCACCACGACACCGACGAATGGCAGCGGCGACAAAATCTTCATCAGCACACCCTGCTGCAACAAGTAGCTCACGCCGATCAATTCGCCCGTCAACAGCACGATGATAATCTGGTGGCCCGCCGTCATGTTGGCGAACAGACGAATCGCCAGCGAGAACGGCCGCGCCAGCACGCCGATCAACTCGATGACCGGCATCAGCGAAAACCGCAGCCACCCCGGCGCGCTCTTCGGGAACAGGATGTTCACAAAATATTTCGGCCCGTGCGTCTTCACCGCCACCACCTGCACCACCACGAACACCACCAACGCCAGCACGGCGGTCACGTTCAGGTTGTTGGTTGGCGCGTGAAAATAGCCGGGCACGGGAATCAGGCCGAGCAGGTTGCCGAACAGGACAAAGAAGAAGATGCACGCGATGAACGGGAACCATTTCGCCCCGTTGTGCCCCATGAACGCCTCGGTGATGTTCTCGCGCACGAACTCCAGCAACGCTTCCACCAAGTTCGCGAACCGTCCCTCGCCCGTCGTCTTCACCGCGCGCGCAGCCAGCGCGAGGAACAGGAACGTCAGGAGACTCGTCAGCAACAGCATCACCACCGAGTTGGTGATACTCAGGTTGATGCCGAACAACTCTATCGGCACATGCACAATTGGAGGATGTTCACCCATTTGTTATCTCACCGTTTAGGAAAAACCATCTGTTTCAACTGCCAAACGAGGGGCAGACTATAGGAAACGGCCAAGCTACCCGTCAACCAGTATTTGTCCGCGTCGGTAAACTGAAACGCCAGCCACCACGCCACCATCGTAAACGCCAATCGCCCCACCGCGCCCGGCACCAGCGACCAAACCCCGCGCGGCTGAATCGTCGCGTCCTTGCGCTGCAGTTCCGTTCGTTGCAGCGCGATATAGACGCCGCCGATGGCCGCGCCCAACAACAAACCTAGCACTGCGGGCTTGTTCACTTCCTCGGGTCCTTCCCACCCTGCATCCCGCGATACACTGCCATGAACCCGGCCGCCGACCCCAATATGAAGAATAAGATCAACAACCACGGCGACCAGCCGGTGAGATTGTCGAGCCACCAACCGATGGCCGCGCCGACACCGGTGGCCGCCACCATTTCCGAACCGACACCGATGGCGCGTCCAAGACCCTGAAATTTACCGACTGGTTTCATGAGTTCGCGGATGCGGAGACTACCAGATCCGCCACGTTTTGCGCGAACGCGATTTTGCAGTCAACATCAGAAGACAGACGGGTATACCAACGAGCAATAGTAATCCCATGGCGGAGGGTTCCGGGATCGCCTGCAGGTTGATGAACGTCGTGCTCGTGTACATGGACAACCCAAGCGGATTCCCCGTGATACCTGTGCCGGTGAAGTTCGTGGTGTTGATGGATTCAATCTGCGTGAAATTGGCTTGCACAAGGTAGCTCTGCCCGTTGGTCAACGTGCCGGCAGTGATGGTGAAATTGGTCAATGCGGCATTGGTTACGCCGAGGCTGGGGACATAGGTAGACTGCGGCGAGGAGCCTAGCGTGACGGGATAGGCGCTTGCCAGAAATAGAATGAAGTTAATCTTACCGCCTAATCCATTGGTGTAGGTGTCGAATGAATTGAAGTTGAGCGTGACGGTTTGCGACGGATCAACCAGCAGCACGCCGTTACTCCAAGTCCCGCCGCTAGTGATCATCGGTGCGACCGGAAGAGAGGGACTGGCAAGATTCAAGGGAAGTGTTGGCTGCACAGTGGCGTTTCCCATCGTGAATGTGTAGGTACCGCTCCCGTAGGCCGCATCCAACAACGCGGTGGTCGTGCGCGAATCACCGTACTGATACCGGTTGTAGCCGCCGCTGGTTGCCCAAGTCGGCGAGTTGGAGACGCCAACAGGGAAGGTAAGGCTGCCGTTGGGATAAGTCATGGTGGGAGCAGCAGAAAGATTCAGGCCAAGCGTATCGATCTTCGCAACCAATGAGAATTGACTGTACCCAAACGGGCTGTATCCGCCAATGACTGCGAAACTGTTGGTCTGCAGCATGACTTGCTGCTCCTCCACCGAATAGGTTGTGTATGACGCGGCGTGCACATTCACTGCCATGCAGGACGCCACGACAGCCATCATAAAGAAAAAACTGAATTTCACTTCAAACCTCACTTGGTAAAAACTGCGGCGAGACTACTAGCACGACTGCCAGAGTCAAGTATGTAATTAATCACTTACTTCGGACGTTCTTGCAAAACTTCTTTTAGTGGATGGCGATTGGAGTGGAGATGGCGAGCCGAAGGTGTGAAAACAGTTTTTCCAGAGGCCCTTCGGCTTACTTTTACGATGGGCGACCATGCTC
>Ga0114951_10004891_pt1 | contig 12682 bp, 12 predicted proteins | sample AM7aDNAmetaG_FD_88677 | JGI IMG/M metagenome (GOLD analysis project Ga0114951, IMG submission 88677) | Freshwater microbial communities from Finland to study Microbial Dark Matter (Phase II) - AM7a DNA metaG | ecosystem: Environmental > Aquatic > Freshwater > Lake | place: Finland: Lake Alinen... | reverse complement strand
TCTTTCCAAGGCCTACCGGGAAGGCTATTTCAAGTAACCGGGTGGTTACATTAACGATTGCCCGGGCAAGGGCAGGGAGAACAACCAATGTTCCTTTTTAGAAAGAAAAAAGACAATAGCGAGACACCGGCGGCAGAGCCGACTAAAGCCGAATTAATCAGGCCGGACAAGAACAAAAAAAGCCAGCCTGTGAAAGGCAAAGGCAAGATAGTCGAGGCCGAAAGTGTTGTCGAAACCGTTGAAACCGCTCAGGCCGATCGTCCGGTTAAAGTCGTGGTTCCTGCCTCGGCTTTGAAAGAAGAAGAAACTGCCAACCCGGTTGCGGCCGTTGAAAGCAGCCCGCCCGCGGCAGCCGTGCCGGATGAAGTAGCGGACAGCCTTTTGACCCCCGGACACCCGGGTGCCGCCCAATCGGCGGCAGCCCCAGCTGCAACCCTAACAGCACCAGCAGATGCAACCCCTGCGCCAACGCCGGTCACTGCGCCAAAACCTGATCCCAAGAAAGCTGTTCAGGAAGGTGAGGGTAAAGATAACCTGTTCTCATCTCTCTTCGGCCAGGCCGTAGAGGAAGAGGAGGATATACTGGCCAAGCTTGTTAAAAGTTTGCCGGAAATTTCCATGGAGGAAATCCTCAGCGATGCGGAAGAAGTCAAGAGTTTAATGAAAGAATTTTCGCAAAGCCAGGATGGTTAAGTCAATTTATTTATAGAGATTGCGGCCTGTCATAATAGGGAATTAAATATGCAACCCAAGATGTAAACCCGGGAGGCGAACCGTGAACATATCTGAAGACATTTCTCAGGAAGAGTTAGCAGTATTTCTCGAGGAAACTGATGAAGAAATCAAGTTACTCGACGAAGACCTTGTCCTTATCGAAAAATCCGGGGTAACCACGGCTATTATCCAGGAGATTTTCCGGGCGGCCCACACTCTCAAGGGCTCCTCGGGTATGCTGGGATATGAAAAAATGTCGCGGGTGGCCCACGCCATGGAAACTGTGCTGGATATGCTGCGCAGCGGCACCCTGGACATCAGCGCTCCCGTTACCAATGCCCTTCTGGCCGGACTGGACATGCTCAAGCTGCTGCGTGAATACCTGGTCAAGAATGAAGACAGCGGCCCGGTGGATGTGCAGCCCATTATGTTGAGCCTGGAGAAAGCTGCCGTCAAAGAAGCCCCTCTTAAAACCATAGAAGACAAAAAAGAGATCGCCATTGATGCCTCCACACAGCAGAGCATCCAGAGCGCCTACGCAGAAGGCACTAACGTTTACATCATCAAAGTGGAAATTGAAAAAAGCAGCCCCTGGATGGCGGTGCGTCATTTCCAGTTAATCAGCGAGCTGGCCCAACTGGGTAAAATAATCGCCTCCAGACCCACTCAACAAGAAGTCGAAATCGGTAAGATCGGCCCGACCATGGAGATGGTTTTTACCTCGGCCAAAGAAACTCAGGAAATCAAGAAAACCATCCTTGCCGTTCAGGAAATACAATCGGCTGAAGTTAACCTCTATGACAAAGGGGAAACCAAAACAACTGAAGTAAACGTCCCCGCCAAATCTGAAATACCGGCCGCCGCCGAGCCGCAGGCTCAAAAAGCCGCTGAAGTAAAAATACCGGAAGCGGCCGCTGCGGGCGCCAAGAAAACTGCTCAAACTTCCGAATCCGTCAGGATCAACGTCAAGCTTCTCGACAACCTGATGAACCTCATCGGCGAAATGGTCATCGACCGCAACCGCATCAAGCAGATCAGCAAGCAGCTGCTGGCTAAATATGAAGGTGATGACACGGTTTCCAGCCTGAGCGATACCTCAACTCACATGGTCACCCTGGTTTCTCAACTGCAGGAAAACATCCTGCAGGCCAGAATGCTGCAGATCGGCACTATTTTAACCGGTTTCCAGCGCCTGGTCAGGGACCTGGCTCAAAAAGCCGGCAAGAAGATTGAACTGGTCATCGAAGGGGCTGAAACCGAACTCGACCGCAGCATCATCGAACAGATCCGGGACCCTTTGCTGCACATTATCCGTAATTCTATTGATCACGGCATCGAAAACCCGGAAAAACGCCGCCAGGCCGGCAAGTCTGAAACAGGTACCATCCTCCTCAAAGCCTACCATGAGCAGGGCCACATCCTGGTCTGTGTCAGCGATGATGGTGGCGGTATCGATGTTGAAAAAGTCAAAAATGCGGCTGTCAGCAAAGGCTACATGTCAGCTGAAGCAGTAGCCCGCTTATCTCATGCCGAAGCTCAAAACCTGATATTTATGAACGGCCTTTCCACAGCCGAAAAAGTTTCCGAAATCTCCGGCCGGGGTGTGGGCATGGACGTGGTGCAAAACAATATCTCCAATATCGGCGGTTTGGTTAACGTAACCAGCAAAATGGGACAGGGCACTAATATCAAACTCAGATTACCCCTGACGCTGGCTACCATCGATGGTATCCTGGTCTCTTCAGGCGGTCTGACTTACGTCATCCCGATCTCGGCCATCATCGAGATTTTGAGAGTGAAGACCAGCCAGATTACCAATGTCATGAATAAAGAGATCTTCCGCCTCAGAGAAAACGTGATTCCCCTGGTCCGTTTGAGCCAGCGTTTCGAAGACATTCAGACTGCCGCTACTCCCACTGAGGAAATCGATATCGTGGTCATCAAGGTAGGAGACAAGCTCTCAGGCCTGGCAGTTGACGCTGTGATGGAACCGCAGGAAAGCGTGGTGAAGCCGCTGGGTAAATATATGGGCAGTGTTAAAGGAGTATCCGGGGCCACCATCATGGGTGACGGCACGGTGGCCCTCATCTTGGACGCGGCCACCCTGATCATGGAATCACAACAATAAAAATAAAAAATGGTTCTCAAAGGAGGCATCACATTGGTTACGGAAAATACAAAATCAATCTTCAACCTGGCTACCTGGACAAAGTTAGCCAAAGTCGGCAGCACCAACGCTGTGTCCGGTCTATCCCAGATGGTCAACCAGGACTTTTCAATCACCGCTTTGAATCTGGAAGAGGTCTCTTTGCGCAATGCCACCAGCCTCATCGGCAAGCCTGATGATATGGTTGTCGGCATTTACCTGCTCTTTTCCGGCAACGCCAACGGTCAAATTTTGTTGGCCTTCCAGCCCGCGACGGCCTTTGAGCTGGTGGATATGGCCATGGGGGTCGAATTGGGAACCACCACCAGCCTGGGCGAGATGGAACGCTCGGTACTGGGTGAAATAGGCAACATCGTGGGAACCTTCTTCCTCAACGGTGTAGCCGACTGCGTAGGGCTCAGATTGATGCCCTCACCCCCGGCCGTCGTGGAAGATATGGCCGGCGCCCTGATCGGCTCCGTCCTGGCTGAGGCCTTTGAAGTCAGTGATGCCCTTTTTGTCATCAAGTTGCTGTTTTCTTCGAAGGCTAAGCAAATTGAAGGCAGCTTCCTGGTGTTGCCGTCCGTTGATTTACATACAACTTCAAAATAAATGAGGATAAGAAGAATACATGATAACAGCCAACCAGCGAACCATAAGTGTAGGTCTGGGGGAATTGTCCATCACCAGTGATGCTTCAGTGGTCCTGACCTGCAACGGTCTGGGCTCCTGTATAGCCTTATGTATTTACGATCCGGTGGCCAGGCTGGGCGGCATGGCCCATATGCTGCTGCCGGTTTGCCGTACTAAAAACGAAAATGATCCGCTGCCCTCCAAGTATATTGATACCGGCGCGCCGTTATTGATAACCAGGATGATCAGGAAGGGATCCCAAAAACAGAATTTGATTGTCAAAATCGCCGGAGGAGCCAGGATGCTGGCTGTTCCGGGCAACAGCCATCTGGACATCGGACAAAAAAATATTGCCGAAATTAAAGCGGTTTTACAGCGGGAGAACCTGGTAATTTCAGGGGCGGATATCGGGGGCGGTTTTGGCCGCACCGTGCGCTTTCAGATTGATAACGGGAAAATTACGGTAAAATCCGTCAACGGCGTGAGCCTTGATTTATAATTGTTGAAATTAAGGAGATTGACTTGACTAAAATACTGGTTGTAGACGATGCGGTTTTCATGAGGATGCGATGCACTAAAGTGCTGAAAGACAACAATTACGAGACTGTTGAAGCCGGCAACGGCATCGAAGCGGTCAAGCAGTATCAGGAGCATAAACCGGACGGCGTGCTGATGGACATCACCATGCCGGACATGGACGGCATCGAAACCCTCAAGAAATTGATGGAAATTGACAGCAGCGCCAGAATTGCCATGGTGACCGCCATGGGACAGCAATCCCTGGTCATAGAAGCCTTGAAAGCCGGGGCCAAAGATTTCGTGGTCAAACCTTTCAATGCCGAGCGTATTTTAGCTGCTGTGCAAAAAATTACTGGGTGAAATATTTATGAAAATATTCTTGCAACAGGAGAAACCAGCACATGGGTAATGCCATAAAGGTATTGATAGTCGATGATTCGGCTTTTGCCAGACTGTCTATCTCTCGCGAACTGAAATCCGCGGGCGGCATTGAAGTTTTAGATTTTGCCCGCAACGGCTATGAAGCTCTCGATAAAATCAAACAGCTTAAACCGGATGTGGTTACCCTGGACGTGGAAATGCCGGATTTGAATGGCCTGCAAACACTCGAAAAAATCATGTCCGAGTGCCCGACTCCGGTGGTTATGTTAAGCAGCGTGACCGGCTCCGGCACCCAGGCAACTCTACGCGCCCTGGAGATTGGAGCTGTTGATTTCTTCTTGAAATACACACTGGCTAACCCGGTGGGCAGCGGCGATGAAGCCGACACCTTGAAAAACAAAATATTCATGGCCTCTAAAGTCAGGTTGACCAGGCGTGAAGCCGGTTTACCCGCGCCGCCGGCCAAAACCAAACCCGCTAAAACGCCAGAGACCCGTCAACCCGCCACCACTGTGGTAATGATAGGTTCTTCAACAGGCGGCCCTAAAGCCCTCTATCAGCTGGTTCCCGCCTTGCCCGCCGATTTACCGGCGGCTTTCCTGATCGTCCAGCATATGCCGCCCGGATTTACCGACAGCCTGGCCAATAGACTGGACCAGTTGTCCGGCCTGGCCGTTAAAGAAGCAGCAACCGGCGATGTCCTGTACAACGGAACCGCTTATGTAGCCAAGGGCGGTTACCATATGGTGATCGAAAAAGGCGGAATCATCAGCCTCAACCAGAACCCTAATGTCTGCGGCGTGCGGCCTTCCGTAGATGTCACCATGCAATCTCTGCCTGCAGTTTATGGTAAGGCCATATTGGGAGTAGTGCTGACCGGAATGGGTACGGATGGTACCCACGGTTCACAACTTATCAAACAAAACGGCGGCCAAATAATCGCCGAAGATGAATCTACCTGCGTAGTCTGGGGAATGCCTAAAAGCGTGGCCGAGGCAGGTTATGCCGACCTGGTTCTGCCCTTACCGCGCATCGCTAATGCTGTAACTGCTATTTTAAAGGGACAGCACCAAGGAGCCAATGATGAACGATCAAGAGTACTCATATCTTAAAAGTAAAATATACAAAACCACTAACCTGGACATAGACTGCTATAAAACCCAGCAGATGCGCAGGAGACTGGATGCTTACGTGGAAAAACAAAATTTCCCGACAGTGGCGGCTTATTGCAACCTGCTCGAAAAAACCCCGGAAAAGCAGAGGCAATTGCTGGATTACCTGGCCATTAACGTCTCTGAGTTCTTCCGGGACAGCAAGCAGTTTGAAACTTTGCAAAAACTGGTACTGCCTGATAGATTGGCTGAAAGCCGCCGGCTAAATATCTGGAGCGCAGCCTGTTCGTGCGGGCAGGAACCTTATACCATCGCGATCATACTGGAGGAATTGGCTCCTCAAGCCCATCACCGAATACTGGCTACCGATATCGATGAGAGCGCCTTGAAACAGGCCAGAGACGGCGGCCCTTACACGGCCGCTGATGTCAGAAACGTCGCTCCGGCTTATTTATCCCGCTATTTTACAAAAAATACAGCTGGCTACTGGGTAATTGATAGTCTCAAGAAAAAAGTGATTTTCCAGCGTCACAATATGCTGCACGACCTTTTTGAAAATAACTTCGACCTGATAATCTGCAGAAACGTCATAATCTATTTTTCTGAAATAGTCAGAGACAATTTATACCAGAAATTTCATATTTCCCTGAAACCCAATGGAATCCTGTTCCTGGGCGGCAGCGAGGTTGTGCTGCGGCCGGCTCAACAGGGATTTGGCATGGCATTTCCGGCCTTCTACCGTAAAGTTACACCCAAGCCGGATACCGATACGGCTGCGCATCAACTGAGTGAGGTAGCTAAATGAGAAGATTGGCGGTTGAAAATGCTCAGATGGGCATGATATTAGCCAGGGCAATTTATGATGGTTCCGGCACCTTGATCCTGGACACGGGAACTGTGCTGGATGCCGTTCATCTACCCGTTCTTCCGCGTTTGGAAGTGAAAGACATCATTGTCCAGGACTCGCGGGTAGATGATGTTATCATCGTCCCCTTGATATCTGAAGAGTCCGAGGCCCATGCGGTCCGCCTTTTACATACTTTAATGGATACCAACCGCGGCAAACTGGTCGACTACGTCAAACTGGATATGCCCGCCGTCGACCGCGTGGTTAAAGAAATCATCCAGGATTTCTACTCCGTCTTCATGGGAGAGATCAACATTGAAGGTTGTTTCTCAAATGGCAACTTCGACTTTATTCACCCGGTCAAGGTGGCAGGGTTAGCCATTCTGCTGGGCAAAAGAGCCGAATTCAGCCGGGCTGAACTGGCTTCCCTGGGCATGGCGGCTTTATTGCAGAACATCGGCTACGTCGGCGTCCCTAACGGCATTCTGACCAATCTGGATCCCGTGGCCCAGGCGGCCGCTCCCGAATTCAAAAAGCATGTTGAGATTGGCACCCAGATATTAAAACGCCAGAAAGAAATGGATCCGCTTATCATCGAAGCCGTTATGCAGCATCACGAAAACTGGGATGGCAGCGGTTACCCCGGCAAACTAAAAGGAAGCAAGATCGGCCGCTACGCCCGCATTATTGCCATAGCCAGCAACTATCATGCTTTGATTTCCAGCCACCGCAATCAGAAAGCCTATCCGCCGCCTGAAGCAGCAGAATACATCTCGGCCTACAGCGGAGAACTTTTTGATCCGGAATTCGTCAACCTTTTCCTGAGGAATGTGCCTTTCTATCCCAAGGGAGTGTCGGTCAGGCTGAGTACCGGTGAAATCGGCATAGTTACCGATTCCAACATCGGTTACATCGGCCGCACCAAGGTCAGGGTGTGTTTCGGCCGAGACGGCATTGAATTAAAGCCCCACGATCTGGACCTGAGCAAACCTGAAAATCAAAATGTGACTATTGTGGAAATACTGGATTATTAGCCAATTTGGCCTGAAATGAGGAGTTTCATATGGCAGACCAATTATTATCTCAAGCCGACGTAGATGCCCTGGTAGCGTCTCTGAATAAAAGTGAGCCAGCCAAACCGGCGGCTAAGCCGGCAGCAGCGCCTTTCAGCGCCCCGGCCCCTAAACCTGCGGTTGCTGCGCCAGTACCTGCTCCAGCTCTCGCGCCTAAAGTCATTCCTATAGTGGCTAAACCGGCACCGGCACCTGTTCAGGCGGCTAAGGCGGTTCCAGCTCAGGCCCCTGCAGTAGTCCGGCCGGCTCCTGCCGTTCTTTCTACCACCAAACCGGAGCCTCTCAACACCAATTTCAAAACCAGTTCCTTCCCGGCTTCGCGGGCCAACGAAGCTGCCATCCCCAAAGTTATGGAATCGGCTCGACCGGAAACCAAAACACCATCCAAACAGGCAGCCAGACCGGAACCTAAACCGGAGGTCTCCATGGAAGTTGTTAACGGACTTAATGCCAAAATAGCCGAGCTTACCAAACAGCTCAATCAGATCCAGGGCGCCATTAAGGGCCTGGATGGCATCGAAAAGAAACTCGGCGCTTTAACGGTTAAAGTGGAGAATAACAGGGAACCTGCTCAGACAGCGGAGAGAGTTCAGAAATTAAATGAAGAGCTCAAAAAAATAGCCCACAATCTCAAAGGTACACCCGGATACGGCATTAAACACAGTTTTGATTGTGAAAAATGCTCCGATCACGGCCATGTGGCAGTTATGTTCAGGTGTACCAAGTGCGGTCAAGAACGCTGGTACGGCTGGTGGCCGGAAAAATAAACTCTAAGGCCTTCACGGAGGAAGAACATGCGTATCTTTAATGAAATCAGGAAAAGAAAATTCGATCGCAATGCAGTGGTTATCAGTATTATGTTTGTGTTTTGCACGTTGTTGTATTACGCTCCATCCGTTTTCGGCTGGGGTAGTCCTCCCAACGCGCAAAATGATCTCAGAAACCTGCATAACTTCTACGGCCTGGATTTCTTCGCCTTGCTCTTTTTCGTGCCGGTGGTTTATGCAGCCTATTCAACCGGAGTGATCAGGGCCGTGATAGTGGCCCTGGCTTCAGCGGTTATCTTTATGCCCTACTCTCTCCTGATCACCAATCAGCCGGGGGCCCTTTTCCGCCCTTCCGCTTTCATCTTGATCATGAGCGCGGTGGGAGCTGTGGTCGCTATGCTGCAAAAAGGCGACGAGCAGCGCAAGCGCAGTATGAACGAGTTAAAATGCCTGTACGACATCGGCAAGGCCGCCGAAACCGCCGTTAAGGTTGAAAATTTATTATCTTCAGTGGCTGTCATCATCCCGCAGAATTTGAATCACCGCGGCATCGTGGATACCTGTATTACGCTGCGCGGCCAGACTTTTGGCGAGTCGGTATCCGATAACCGCAAGCGCAAGATCATAGAGAACCTGGTTATCGCCGGAGAACCGATAGGCCAGATGGAGATCGCCTTTCCAGCCTCTTATCCCTGGAACAATAAATCCAATCACTTCATCAAGACTCTGGGAGAGAGAATTAGCGGGGCTGTCCGCAGCATCGAACTGGAACAAAACCTCAATGTGTATTACGAACAACTCGAGGTGATGGTGGAAAACCGTACCCGTGAGCTGGAACAGGCCCATGAAAAACTGATCCGCTCAGAGAGACTGGCAGCGGTCGGCGAACTGGCCTCCGGAGTAGGACATGAGCTTAGAAATCCTTTAAACGTCATCAGGAATTGCGTCTATTTAATTAATATGAACCTGGATGGTCAGGCCACGGCCGAAGTTGAAGAAACGCTCAAACTACTGGATACCCAGGTAGATATCTCCAATAAAATCGTCAGCGACCTTCTGGATTTCACCCGCGTCAGAGCGCCCACCAGGAATATCGTTAATCTCAATACTATGATTCAGGACAGGGTGGCCTGGGCCTCCATTCCGGACAAAGTCACAGTCAGATATGACTTCACGGGGGACGCTCCGCAGTTATTTGTCGATCCCGAACAGATCGGACAGGCCTTTACCAATGTCATTAACAATGCCGTCCAGTCTATGACCAGCGGCGGTGAACTCCTGGTTAGCACCGGTCAGGATGACACCCGGGCCTGGATCAAATTCACGGATACAGGCTGCGGTATTCCAGCCGAGAATCTTACCCGGGTGTTTGAACCCCTCTTTACAACCAAACCTAAGGGCATCGGTCTCGGCCTGGCTATCACCCGACGTATGGTCGAGCAAAATAGCGGCGTAATTGAAGTTGAAAGCCTGGTCGGCAAGGGCACTACCTTTACTTTGAAATTACCTTTAACCAAAAAGGAGGTTAACCAATATGAAACAGCCAGCCTGCATTCTGGTCGTGGATGATAACAAGGACCTGCTTAAAACCTTTGCTTTGATTTTAAAAAGAAAAGGCTATCTGGTTGACACGGCTGAAGATGGGATCGAGGCCATGGAGAAATTTACCTCCCGTCATTTTGACCTGGTGTTGATGGACGCCATTATGCCGCGCAGAAACGGCATTGAAACGCTTCACATGATGAGACAAAATGACCCGGACGCCAAGATTATCCTGATGACAGCCTATTGCGATGAAGACCAGCTCGCCAGTGTACGTCTGAACGGCGCTTACAGCGCTCTTTACAAACCGGTGGATATCGCCAAATTGATGGAACTGATCGGAGAAGTTACCCGCGATCCTTCCATCCTGATCGTTGATGATGACGATGACTTCAGATTCAGTATGTCTCGCATGCTCGAATTGCACAATTATAAAGTTCTGACGGCCGTCAGTGGAGAAGATGCCCTGAAGGTTGCCAGAAATAAAACTATCCACATGGCTTTCGTGGATATCAAGATGAAAGAGATGGACGGATTAGCCACTTCCTTAAAGTTAAAGGAGATTAATCCTGGTATTCAGATAGTCTTAATGACCGGTTACCGAGATGAGGTAAAGAATCTAATCGATGCGGCCATTCAACACGGCGCTCTAAAATGTTTGTACAAGCCCTTTAAAGTCGCCGAGGTACGCGAACTGGTGAGCCAGACCGTCTGAACAAGGAAGGACCAATATGGCAACAGATCAGACTAACATCGAAGTCCGTAAAAAAGACCGCATTTTACTCGTGGATGATGACGAAGCATTTCTACAGGTAGCTGGCGGAATATTGAAAATCAAAGGCTACGAGATAGATATTGCCCATACTGCTGGTGAAGCCTTGAAACAATTCGAGGTCTCCGGTTACAACCTGGTGCTGCTAGACTTGTTGCTGCCGGATATGAGCGGCATTGAGTTATTGACGCATATCAACCGCATTCAACCCGATGTAATTTCCATCATTTTGACCGGATTTTCATCGGTGGAATACTCGGTGCAATCGCTGAACCTGGGCGCCTTCGCTTACCTGGAAAAGCCGGTCAATCCCGGACGTTTGATTGATGTGATTAAACGCGGCCTTGAAAAGCAGAACCTTTTAGCCGAAAACCGTCTTTTATTAAAAGAACTGGAACAGCGCAATAGAGACCTGAATATCCTGCTCGCGGTCAGTCAGACAGTCAGCGGTTCGCTGGACCCCCAGAATATCGTTGATTCTGCCCTCGAAAAAATCGCTCAGTCGCTGGGCATCCCTGGTAGTTATCATCTGATCTATGTACACAATCCGCTAATGGTTTCTGGTTTTCATGGTTTTGTCCAGAAAACCCGGCACAAACTCAAAGGTCTGGATATCAATAATCCCTTTATTAAATCCGTTTGCGAGAAGAATGAAGCCGCAACCATGGCCCAGATCAATGCTAAGGTAGACCCCTATCTCGCAATTGTCCAGGAAGCCGGTTTCATGTCCCTTATAACCGTTCCCATAGCTTTAGCCAGAGATGCAGCAGGGATTTTGACTATGGTTTCAGAGGTAGAACATGCTTTCAGCCCCCTTGAAACCAGTTTATTAACCGCTATAGGTAGAGAAATCGCCAATGCCATCTCTAATTCGCGTTTAATCGAAGAAGCTGCCAGCGCCCGGGCTTTGCGTGAACTGGATACTATGCGCACTGAACTGCTGGCCAATGTCTCTCACGAATTGCGCACTCCCCTGGCTGCGATCAAAGGTTTTGCCAGCAGCCTTCTGCAAAAAGACATCCAGTTTGACGAAGAGACCCGTCAGAGTTTTATTCAGACTATTGACAGTGAATCGGACCGTTTAGCCCACATGATAGAAGACTTGCTTTTGATGTCCAAGATCGAGGCCGGAGTTTATAAAGCCCGCAAAGAGATCTACGATATGACCGAGATTGTAGGCGCGATTAAGGACAGACTGTATAATATCGCTATCAAACACCATCTCAGAATCGCCCTGCCTGCCACACTCCCTCAAATCTCGGTAGATGGCCCCAGGATAGGAGAAGTCATCACCAATCTCGTGGAAAATGCCGTCAAATATTCACCGGACGGCAGTGAAATCGCCATCGGTTTTGAAATGCAGGATGACCAACTGGTCACGCATGTCCAGGATCACGGTACCGGCATACCCGCCGAGTATCAACCCATGGTATTTGACCGTTTTAACCAGCTGACCAGTAAAAACGGGCAGAGGAAAGGTTCCGGATTGGGACTTTGCATTTGCCGGGGCATTGTCGAATCACACGGCGGCAGGATATGGGTCGAAAGTCAACCCGGTCAGGGTACCCGCTTTAATTTTACCCTGCCTGTTGTCAAATCAACTCTAACCCCTTAGTGCCCCGGGTTGGAACAGGCCTGATAACCCAGATCAAAGGCTTTCAAGTTGGCCTCTACCGCCCTGGCGGGGACTTTCTCCTTGATGACTTCTTTAATCAATTCCAGGCTGATCGGCATCTTGCCGCTGCCAAACACCGTGCCCAGCATCACAACATTGGTAGCTTGCCGGTTGCCCGCTTTTTCAGCCAGTTCCACCGCGTCCACCATGATCACATTGACGGTCACCGCCAACAGTCTGCCTTTGATTTCGTCTATCTCAGGATAAGTGCTCTTACCTAAAGAAACTGTAGAAGGTATCACCTTGCGGATATTGAGCACCGCAGAGCTATGGCTGTTCAGATAGCGGATGTTCCTGAGCCCTTCGCTGGGTTCCAGGGCCACCAGTATATCGCACCTGCCGTCCGCCGTCATGGGCGCTTCTACTTCACTCCCTAACCGGATATTGCTAAAAACTGAACCGCCCCTCTGGGCCATGCCCAGCACTTCCGAGCCCCTGACTTTCAGCCCGGCCCTGACAGCCGCCGTGCCGATCAGTTCGCTCATCAGGACCACGCCCTGA
>Ga0114951_10004890_pt1 | contig 12683 bp, 9 predicted proteins | sample AM7aDNAmetaG_FD_88677 | JGI IMG/M metagenome (GOLD analysis project Ga0114951, IMG submission 88677) | Freshwater microbial communities from Finland to study Microbial Dark Matter (Phase II) - AM7a DNA metaG | ecosystem: Environmental > Aquatic > Freshwater > Lake | place: Finland: Lake Alinen... | reverse complement strand
ATAGCCCGATACTCCACCTTTGTTTTCGGTAAAGAGATTCTTGCTATCATAATCCAGGCCTATGTTTTTTGACTCGGAATTTATCTGATGTACATGTGTTTCTATAACTTCTTCTACTAATATAGAAGCATAGTATTTACCAGATGGCACCTTAGATACTGTTACATTCCTTATAATACCATTGAAAGTTCTTAAGTCTTTGTACTTAACCCACTTTAACTTAGGCAACTTAAGTCTTTGATTCTCAAACACTATGTCAATATTGTTTGACACATTAACACAGTGATAAGACTTGTTGTTATCTTTTTTACTTTTAAACTTTGGATAACCTACTTTTTTTCCTTTACGTTTACCTGTTGCTGACTTAAAGAAATTAAGAAAAGCTGTTTCAAGATTTCTTCTTGACTGTTGTAATGAAATAGAATCTACTTCTTTAAGAAATTCAAATTCCTGTTTGTATTCTTTTTCTGTTTTGTACTTATGAGAATACAACTTAGACTTATCATCCTTAAGTTCTTGATATACTTCTATTTTTTCATGTAACATTTGATTGAATATAAAACGGCAGCATCCCAGAGTTTTATTAATTAAAACTTCCTGGGTTCTATTTGGGTAGAGTCTTACCTTATATGCTTTTAATCTTTTAGTTACCATAGTATATTGGTATAATTTTAATGTATTTTGTCAAGTTAAATTTTTTATTTGTTGACAAATTTTAATAAAAATTATAGTATGTTTCTAGCGGAAGATTCATCCCCCCACCTGAAGGAAGGGGTCTTCTCTCCGCTGGAGGATAAAAATAAAAAGAAAAACAGAAATAACTTTAAAGACATTAAATACATCTATCTTAGATGGATCAGAAAACAAAACAAACAATATAAGAATCAAAGAATACAATATAGACATACTCCCCCAAAAGATCTTAACACCTGCCATAACTACCTCCCTTATTAATATTAGGACATTACTAGACCAGCTTATTTTTTGCAAGCTCTTTTCCTCTTTTAATTCAATTTTTGTGATTTTTTTAAGTATTTAGGGTCATTTTATGTGATTTTTTTAAATACTACTCCAATACCACGTCAATCTCTTGTGCAGTTCTTGCAATATTGCAGTTCTTGCACAGAGACCTGACGAGTAAAAACCTGGCTGGATCGGATTAGAGGACTTGATCTACAGTGATCATGTAGCTATCTACGGCATGTTTTAGGCAGACAGCTTTTACTGCTTTTTCCAGATCATGTTGCATTTGTTTTTCGAAGTCTTTTGTTATTTCTTCATATTCTGAGTCGATGTTAATTTTTATTGAGAATTCTTGACACATTATTTAACTACCTTTTGCTCCGTGGTTTTTTGTAATTTTTCTATCTTTTTTAGTTGTTCTATATAATCAGTCTGAAGAGTAGAGTTGTAAATATGTATTGTTCTTACTTTTCTCCAGTTGATCTCTTGGCGACTGTCCGCATTCATAATAGTAATATACTCTTTGTCTATAAGAAGATAAGAAGAAGTAAAATATATTGCTGCTCCATTATCTAATACGAGTATACCTGCTTTGTTTCCTGAACTAGTAGCAAGTTCTTCTTTTGTTACGTCATAATAATTGCTTTTTGTTGTACTACATCCTACTAATGTGAGTAGTAGAATTAAAAAGATTAGTTTTTTCATTGGTTTTGTCCTTATATAAATATTTTTTCATCTAAGATGATTTTGCAAAGTAATGGCATTACGTATCGTAATAAAAATTTTGTACAGAAAGGGTATCCATATAATAAGGGGAAGAGTTCTACTGGTTTTCTAAAAAGAGAGTTTAATAGAGGGCTCTCCAACATTGCGTTTTCTATTACTATTTGTGGTGCTTTTATATAGCATTTTTCTCTAAAGAAATTTAGTACATCTGTGTATTCTTGTAAACTTAGTTTCTGTTCTACATAGTAATCCCCAGCTACCTTATCCCAAACCTTCAAAGATTCAGCTAGATCCGGGGACAATCTCTTAGATAAAGGCTCTACAAATTTCTGAACATCACTAAAATACAATTTAAAGAAAGATATAAAATCAGAAACTTGAAATTGGAAGTTACCATACTCACAATTTATAAATAGGGATCCTTTATCTTTGTAATATGTTATCTCCGACCAACGTTCTAACTTTAAATCGTCATAGTAATACAGCTCCCATTCTAATCGAATGGAATTATTGTCAGTCTTTGTTACAGTGTATTTAGGTAATTTTTCAAAAACATCTGGTATGTAATAATCTACAATATTTATCTGACTCATATAGTTATAGGTTTAACGACACCCCTACTCCAAAAGTAGTTCCTAATGTGTAGGTCTTTCCTACATATACATGCAGCATAGCATTCTCAAAAGGTTTAGGTATTGTATACGAAAGAGAAACGTCTACAGACCGAACATCTATCATCGCATTAATTCCAATAGGATGAGCAGCAAATCTTTGTAAATTTATAAATTGCATTCCTACTTTTGCATCCACATCTTTAGGTTCGTATGCTCCAGCTAAAAACAATTGAAAAGGGAATAGTTTATCTTGAGGTACTGCAGTATCTACTTCGAAACTAACCTGGTATATTAATGGTTTAGTATTATATATAGGGAGTTCTATAGTTTGAATAATTACTTTTTTATCTTCTATTTTGTAATTAATAACAGGAACAGTAGTACTTAGTTTATCCCATCTTATTTGTTCAGTCTCGATTATAGCTTTATCTTTTTTTAATCTGTTCACTACTTGAGTAAACGTTTCATCTGTAAGTGTTACATCTGCTAAAACACATATAGGTAATAGCAGGAGTAAACTTAATATCATTTTTTTTAATTTCATAACTTTTTCTTATTTGGCACCGATTTTTGTAATACATTTATCAATGTATCTAATTCAGCGATATCTGATTTGTAGTTTATTGCAGGTATAGAAATTACTTTACTGTCTACGGATACTATCTTTGTTATGTTTTGTATAGGTTGTTCTTTTACTTTCTCAATAATACCTGAATACTTAATTATAAATACCAGTGCTACTATTGTAAAGAATATAAACAAACCTTTTAGAAAAAAGGAAATACCCCATTCTATATTATTACCTACAACAGATGATCCTATTCTTTTAATAAAATTTATAAACATATTATCCTTTCATTTTACCAATAACTGCTTTTGCTGTATCGATTACAGTTGATATAGTACTACTATCACTATCACCATTACTATCATCATCATTCTTAGCTTTTGCAGCATTATCTTTTTGTCTAGCTCTAAACAATCCTGTAATGACAACGGATAGGGAGATCACTAAATAATAAAACTCAGTAGAAAATCCTCTTAGAGACCAAGCTATAACCTTACCATCAGGACCATACTTTATAACAGAAGACATTGCTAAACGATATTCTGTATATACAGCCACACCAATAATCCCCATAACAAACACCAATGCCGTTACCGTCCATGATGGATTACCATCTGAATCTGTCAATATAAATTGTCTCGCTATATATTGAAAAGCGTTTTCTCTTGCATTAGGTTTAGATGTCGCAAAAGACCAAAAAGTTTTTATCACATTTTTTATATTATTAAATGCGATGATACTTGCTGCTTTTGCATTCACTATAAATGTAATAAGTACTTTTTTTACTTTCTCCCACATAACATTAGTTACTGGAGGTATTTCTAATACTTTATTTTTTAATTCTTCTTCCATATTATCTATCCTTTTTTAATTTAATTTCTATAGCTCTACGAATGCTACATATTGTACACCCAAGTTTTGTCCCGTTGTGATACTAGGAGCTACGGTAGATACTACTATAGTAGAAACTCCTTTTTGACTATTATTAGCCGTAGTCATGCCCATCTTATCTGTACCCGCAGCAGCAGTTGTCGTACCCGCAGAAATCGCATTGGCTGTACCACCTTCACCATATAATTTAATTGTCGCATCCAAGTATTTTCTTCTTTCAAAATCAATAAACCCAGGGAAAAGTACTCCTCCAGTAGGATTAGATGTTCCTGCATTTGTATACCATCTGTAACTACCACTAACTGTAGCAGTAGCAGCAATATTATTACCTGTGACTGTACTTCCAGCAAAAGTGCTGTAATCATAACTCTTTTCATAGAAAGGAAGACACTTCTGAAGTTCAGTATTGAAACTAGTCATCTGATAAGGAACTGCAGCCATACCTTCATTAATTTGTAAGTTTTGTATATCAAAGTATCTATTAGGATCTGAAGTTATTGTTGCATTAAGAGTAGACGACAATTGAATAATTAGATTAGTAAAAGTAGGAGTTATATTAGCTAAGTTGAAGGTGTAACTAAATCTTCTAAAGGAAAGTCCTATATTACTATTTTGTATAGTATAACTACCAAATGTTGGATTTACACTCGCTGGAGCTGCACCCGTTGTACTAGTACTAGGATTAAAATAATCAGCTACCGTTGTTAATGTAGTAGAGCTTACAGTAGAAGATGCACTTAAAGTATATGTACCTACTCCCCCACTTCCAGAAACAAAAGCCGTAATAGTGGTACCTGCTGTCACACCTGGTCCTGTAATTTGAGCACCAACGAATAATACTGTTGTATTTATTGGGGTTGGTGTACTCGTTACGGTTAATGTTGTTGTAGAAATTGATCCAGTAAAAGAAATTGTATTTACGTAATTTAAATTTAAGATCATATTTGGACTAAATGAGATGCCCTTTCTTAGATCAAAAGAAATAGTTACATTTTTTGATGCATACTTAAGCGAATCTGCGGTAGGCATTCTATATTCTATACCACAATTAGTAGAAACACTACTAAAAGCAAAAGAATCTAATTGAACACGAAGAGCATTAGTAGCAGGATTACCTGTTACCTTAGATATATTAACTACAGGGGAATACATACCACTAGTTTGAGTACTGGATGATATATAGCTTCTCACCATGTCTGCAGTATAAGTTCCATTTTGTACATTTAAGAATTGTCCCGCAGCTGGTCCACAAGTAATATTTGTAGATGTTACACTTTGAGGAAGATTAACAGTATATGTTCCTGCAACACCTGCAGTTCCTGAAATTTGATTAACTATAACCGTTCCAGATAAAACACCTGTTCCTGTAATAGCTGAACCTATACTCACATAATTATACCCATTTAATGTTAATGTAGTAGAAGACGCAGTTTGTGAAACACTTACAGTGTATGTTCCTGCTTGCCCTGTACCTGTACCTAATGCTGTTATATATGTTCCTGACGTAACTCCCGATCCTGTCAAAACAGTACCTATACTAAATACACCAGAAACAAAAGTAGTTATTGTTAATGTAGTTGTAGATATAGCCCAGTTAGTCGAGGCAGCAGAATACGTATTTGTGAGTAAAGTCAGTACCGTACCAGTAATAGAAGATCCAGAATATATAATAGGAGTCCCCGATTGAACACGTTGCCAAACATCAAAGTTACCATTTATAACGCCATTAACACTAATATCTGAACCTTGCTGTGAAGTATGTAAGTAGTCATCTAATGATGTAGTATCACCATGCATTAGATATGATTTATCATCTGTTTGTGTTCCTAATTCTTTTGTATTAAAAGTGAGATAGTAATCTTTTCTTGAATAATTAGTTCCAAGAGAATCCCCAGTCTTAGGGAGTTTCACTCTACCCGTGACTATATCTACACCTATATACTTTGCAGAAACTGTCGGAGTAGTTATCGTTGATAAAGAACTAGATGTACCTATAGACTGAGCAAAAGTAAGATTATAAGTTCCAGTCCCACCAATACCAGTACCATTACTAGCTATTTGAGTTCCACTTCCTGTAGTAAATCCTAGACCAGAAAGATACATTCCAGACATAATAGGAGCACCAGTCGTATTTTTAGCACTAACAGAAAGAGAAGTCCCAGAAATAGATCCCGTCATAATTGCTGGAGTTATTCCTGTTATAGTCGTTGCTGGGCTGATAGCAATTGATTGATTCAAAGTATAAGTATTAGTTGTTGCATTCTGATATAAAATAGTAGTTCCTGCGAGTATATTTGTACCTGAAAGAACAAATCCAGGTCCAAAGGGGATAGTAAGAGTCGCTGCTGAAAATGTAAAATCATATCCAGAAATAGCTCCAGTTACAGAAGTTATCATACCAGTAGGACTAATACCTGTTATAATTTGATTACCTGTTGCTGAATGAGTTATATTTACTCTAACTTCCTGCTGTCTGATTTATTATAGAAGTATTAGCTGCTACTCCTGTTCCTGTTAACAAAGTACCAGGATTTAATGCACCTGAAACGACTCCAGTAAGTGTAAGAAATGTCGTTGCAGCGGTTGCTGTTACTACTGGGACTTGATATCCATATATAGTATTAGAAGGAACAGTTTGAGTATTGTTTATTGTGTATGTTCCTATTCCACCAGTACCCGTACCTAATGCGGTTATTAAAGTTCCAGAAGAGATAAGAGTCCCACTTGTTATAAGCATACCGGCGAATATACTACCATTGGTTATACCTGTAACGGTTAATGTGGTTGTTGATATAGAACCAGTAAAAACAGTAGGTGTAGAGGCTGTCATAGTAACAGCAGGAGTTACAGTTTGAGATATATTTATAGTATAATTTCCTGCTCCCCCTGTTGACCCACTCGTTTGTGCCAATATAATAGTACCAGGTGTTACGCCCGCACCTGTAATGAGATCTCCTATAGCTATCACCCCAGTAGGAGTTCCTATAGCTATTGTCGTACCCCCTATAGTGGCACTAAAAGTAATTCCAGATACACCTGTTATAGTTATAGGACTACTCGATGTTCCTGCTGTTTGTGATGTGCTGATTGTCCAACTTGTACCAGATCCACCAATTATTGTTGTACCTGCTGTTACACCCGAACCACTCAATACCATACCTATAGCTATTGTCCCAGATGTGACAGAAGTTACTGCTAAAGTTCCGGGTGTACCGGTAGAAAGATAACCAGAAAAAACAGCACTTGTCATATAGGTAGGAGTAACACCTGTTATTGTAGTAGAAGCAGCTGTTTGAGGATAAGAAAGATTATATGTCCCTATCCCACCTGTTGTGTTAGTACCATAAGAAGATACTAAAAAAGTTGAACTACTTGTTAATGCACCACTACTAAACGCAGTTGCGTTAGATAAATTATATAACCCGATCCCTCCATTACCTGCACCGTAGGTAGTACCAGTGGAATAAGAAATTACAGTACCAACTGCAGAACCCCCATTATATATAGTCGCTCCTATAAGTATCGTTCCTGATGTTATAGCACTGACAGTAAGAGTAGCATACCCATTAGTTGATGGTGAAGATATTGCTCCTGTAAAACTTGCACTACCCGCAGCAGTTATATTCGAACCTACATTTATTTGACCATATGTCCCTGGAGGAACTAAACTTAAATTATTTAAAGGAAGTGTTAGTATATTTCCAGATACACTTGAAACTCCACTAGAGATGTACCCAAAGAAAGTTCCTCCTAACATATCAGGACCAGGATTATATTCCCAATTATACCAATTGGCATTATTTGAAAAATCTACAGCCATAATATCTAAAGTGTTTAAATCGTATCTGTTACCAGCAGCATTTAATAATGCAGGTCGTGTTGGGACTAAATTATTATTAGAACCATCTACAAAATCGAATACGTGAGGACTAGGATATAAACCAGCTGTAGGAGTATAAAACTGGATTAAACATATTTGTTTATCTGCGGAACCACTAACTTCATTATATTGTAATGCACTTACATATACTGCTAAATCTTGAGAACCAGAAGTATATACATGATAATGATACCAGCTCCCCTGTATAAGTGTTGCTGGAAGTTCAAAAAAATTGTAACCTACTTCGTTAAGACTCGAAGAGGATATCGCTATAGAAGCTACACTAGATACTGCATTATTATTAGAATCATGTATTACTACGTTAACAAAACCACCTGTAGAGGCAGAAGAAGTATTAAAATATATCGCAACTCGTTGGTGATTACCTGAACTCTTTATATTAGGGTTAACGTAAAAGTAACTCATCGCATTAGATCCTAATTCAGATAATCCTGATTGTAATTGTAAATTAGTAGCAGAATTACCTGGTTTTACATATCCTGTACTAGTAGTATATGTATGAGTTGTAGGGCTGCAAAACGCACCTACTCTACTAACAGGGTATAATTGTTCTACATCGGTCATATTAAGTTGTCTTCCATTAGTACCACAAAAAACTTTAGAATTTAATTGAAGTAATGCTGAACCCAGACGAATATTAGCAATACCATAACTACTCGGTGTTAAAGCTGTCGTTGTTGTTGTGACTGTTGTATTGACATTAAGAAGAGCACTAAAAAGGGTATCATTTGTTATTGCTGCAGTATACCCATTTAGTGTACTCGAAATTTGTATTGCTCCATTTCCTATTGACGTAGTTGTATCCGTAGCATCAAAACATGCTATTGCATTAATACCCGCTATTGTTATTGCTGAATTTATTGAAGTAATAAGAGCTGCTATAGTTTGAGCAGATGAACCTGTTACCGTTAAAATAGTAGAAGTACTTATACCTGTAATAACATTAGATAAAGTACATGTAAAACTATATGTGTGTGATGTATTTAATAATCCTGTTGGACTATTTATCGTTTTTGCTGTTTGAAAACCCCATTCCTGATAACCATAATCTACTGGATATAACTTAGCATTAGTACCAGTGTATTTAGTTATTTTTTGTGGGACAGTGTAATCTACATCAGATATACTATGCTTATTATAGAACAGATCATTCTTACCGACAAGAATTCTATATAATAAAAATCCAAGAGAAGCAACATTAGAAATGGTTATACGTATTCTAATATACCCTTCTTGTAAATTATTAACAATAAATACGGGGTATTCTACTAATTGAGAATTAAAAAACAAATCTATATTTTTTGAATATACCCATGAGTCTGAATTGGGTAATGTATATTGGACTGTTATATTATTTGTCCAAGGTGTTTTATCTATAACAAGCCAAAGTTGATCATTTACTTTAGCATAGACTGTCGTTTCTAAATATGATCCAGAAACATTAGTAAAAGAATAAGTATCAGTAGTAACACCAGTTGCAATGCTCCAAGGAGAAGTAGCACCAGTAATATAACCAGTACTTGTAAGAAGAGGTTGTACGACCCCACCAGAAGAATAGTAATTTATTCTCTGTACACTACGAGGTGTAGTATTGTATGTAAGAGCAGAAATGTCTATTAATTCTCCAACTGCACTTATATATGATCTGGTATCTATTATATTAGGACTCTTTATTATATAATCGAAAGGTTTAACTAGAATATATGCTAAATTTACTACGGCATTACTCGTATCCGGGACTAATGGTATCCCAGCTGGTGTACCAGTAAAACTAGTTAAAGCATTAGATGCTGCTATCGTAATTGCGTCATATCTAGCATAACCATATCTATAAGTACATTGAAATATTCTATCAATAGTACTATTTCCACCTGAATTAACCCCATTCCAACAATCCACCATTCTTTGAGTCAACACGGTAACTAATCCGGTATCTGTATTTATACTGTAGTCAAAACCAGCAATAAATCCACTTATAGTATCTGTATTAGGTGGGCCATCCGCATTATTAGTTATAATTAAATAAGTATTATCTATGAAAGCAGATTGACCATGATTATCTATATTCGAATTTGCAGGTAAAATCGTTGTTGCGCCATATAATGTTTCATTTCCAGGATAAACATAAAATGTTGCACCACTTGATATAGTTATTGTTGTTGTAAACTGTCTAAGTTGACCATTATTAAGACCTTGTCCTACAGGATGTATGTACGAACTTGTACTATTTAATTGCATTACATATCCCGTACTCGTTTGAAGAACTCTTGATATATCCCCATTAACATTCGCTAATCCTGGAAGGATCTCTACTTGAAATGGTACAATGCTAGTAGTTAATGGTGTACTACTAATAGTTTGAGGAATACTAATTGTATACGTACCTACTCCTCCAGTAGTTCCTGCATTTAATGATAGTATTGTCGTTCCTGATGCTATTCCAGGTCCTAAAAGAGCCACATTTTTAGTGATGCTTCCACTTGTAACAGAAGTGACCGTTAATATTTTATCCGTTATACTACCTGTAAATATAGCAGTATTTATCGAAGGAGAAATCTCGGTTACGTCTAGTACTGTGCCTTTTATTGTGCCCATAATAGAAACAGTTGTAGTACCAGTCATTAATACTGAAGTCAAAACCATACTATTATTTAATATATATGTTGTAGTCGTAACTAAACCTACAGTATGTGTTACAACTTCTGTTACGATAGTATTTATAGTAACACCAATTCCTGATAATAGTGTCCCTACTTTTAGAAAGGGTATATTATTACTTGTGGGGGCACCTGTTAAATCATTTATAGCTATACCACTTACAATTGAAAGAGATGTCCCAGTGATGTTCCCTGTAAAAGTATAAGAAGCAGACCCCATTAGAACAGAAGACGATAGTGTTTGAGGAGGATATACATGATATTTACCCGCTCCTCCAGTACCTACACCTGTTCCAGTTGCAGTAAAAGTTGCGTGTGATCCTGATGTTCCTATATTCTGAGAAACACCAGAAATAATATATGTACCTATACCTTTTATAGCTCCTGTAACTGTAGCAGCAAGTATCGGAGAAGCACTAATAGAATATGTTCCTGCTCCACCACTAATACCAGTGAGAAAACCAGTAATAATAGTACCAGGTATCACATTTGTTCCTATTAGCTCTACTCCTATCGTTATTGTCGCTGAGGTAGATGCGACAGTAAGTGTAGTCGAATTCGCAGGTATAGTACCAACTATTGTTAGCCCAGTAATTTGTGATGTTATAGTAGCAGTAGCCATAGTAACGGCATTAACAGAAAGGCCCTCAAATATAACTCCTGTATTTGTAACCCCATTAGTAAAAGGAGAGGTTATACCTGTTACAGTTAATATATTACCAGGTACACCAGAAGTACCATTAGAAAGATAACCAGTGAATATAGTCGTTTCTTGAACTATAGTCGTTCCTGCTGCTGCACCAACTCCTGTAAAAAAAGTTCCCGCTGTCAATGCCCCCAAAGTAATAGGTACAGTCTGTAGTGAAGCATACTGATTAGGGAAAACTCCATTTTCATGAACAGCATTAATTGATTTATCAAAATCAGATAAAGAAGTATTAAAAGGAGTATCCCAAGCAGAAGTACCTTTAATCGCTTTTATACTTGTACGTACCTGATTCAAATCATCCATTGCAGTAGAGGACACAGATAAAGCTGGATAAGAATCGTCTATCTCCAGTAAAGGGGTCGCACCTACTTGTGCTTGAGGTAATGAAAACCCCGTAGGAGAAATCATATCAGAAGTAATAGAATAAGGTTGAATACTAGTTTGTAATATAGTCACATTAGTAAAATCTAAAGTTATTGAAGAACCTGCTATCGCTCGACCCAAGTATGCTAAATTGCTGGATGAATACGTAATACCCGATATCGTTATGGAACCGGCAGAACTCAATGAAGTATATTCTGTATGAGTTAAAACAATAATAGAAAGAGAATCTTCTTGTCTATCATATTGTTTAGAATAGTCAGATAAATCGATAGCGGTTTCTACATTAGGAACAAAAACTTTAGATATTCTATTAAAAGAACCCTTTATTGAATTAATAGAAACATAAACATAATTAGAATTACCCGCTATCGTATCTGCTAAAAGAATACCATCTATACTATTATCAGATTCAATAATAATACCAGTACTATTAATAACACTTCCAAATGCACCACCATGTGTTATAATTAATTGCTGAGGTGTAGTACTTATACCTAAAGTAAACCCTTTTATTATTGCAGGTACGTTATTATACTTTAGAGTTTGCTTAAAAACTTTTAGTACTTCTGATTGTAAGGTATCTTGTAAATACTCAAAATCTTCAGCGTATAAGTCTAATAGTTTTGCATCGAAAATTATCTTGTTCATTATTCTTTCCTAATGTGTTTATTCTATATCATGCGTCAGTTTTTTCAACATTTTTAATTATATACTAGCAATCAGACATTCCTGTAAAATCAGGTAACTTTTTTAAATATGAATATACTGCTGTAAGTATGTCTACTTTTGAGAATGATTTTGGCGTGAGATCAGAAAAAGGTATTAAAAATCTTTTTTTATAAATACCCATCGAATTAGATTCTCTCGCTGCTTTAGAAGCATATCCACGAACTCCTACCCTCACTTCTTCTATTAATGTATCTACAAATAAGTCGTCTATCTTATAGTATACTCCATCAAAATCTACGCCATAATCTTTTCCATCGTTCGTTGTTTTTAATATTCCTGTTATCGCCATTTTAGTTCCCCCCTAAAAGTTTGTTAATTTGTGTCTGCATTGTTGCAATCGTATTCTCTAATTCTGTTACTTTATCAAGAAGCTCTATCCCAAGACCAAACGCTATACCATCGATACCACCTATCATATCATTTAAATCATTTAATCTAAATGTGTCATAAAAATCTTGAGCCATTGGACCGATATATTCAGAGAAATTTTTTCCATTCGAATCTTCCCATATATATTTATAACATCTTATAGGTCTTGTTT
>Ga0114951_10004889_pt1 | contig 12684 bp, 8 predicted proteins | sample AM7aDNAmetaG_FD_88677 | JGI IMG/M metagenome (GOLD analysis project Ga0114951, IMG submission 88677) | Freshwater microbial communities from Finland to study Microbial Dark Matter (Phase II) - AM7a DNA metaG | ecosystem: Environmental > Aquatic > Freshwater > Lake | place: Finland: Lake Alinen... | reverse complement strand
TGAACGACCAATGCGGCTCGTAGTGCGCGCCGGCGGCGATCCATCGTTTAAAAAGCTCCTTCTGCGCCGGCGACAAAACCTTGTTGATTTTGGCGGGTGGCATCTGGTCGTCGTCCGTCGCAAAAATCCGGCGCACGAGTTCGCTCGAATCCGGCTGGCCGGGCAAAATCGCCACGGCACCGTTTTCGAGCCGGTTGGTGGCGGTTTCAAAATGGTCCAGCCGCAGCCCGGCTTTGCGCGACGCGGAATCGGTGCCGTGACAGGAAAAACAGTTCTCAGCAAGCACCGGCCGGATGTCGCGGTTGTATGCCAAGCCGGAATTCTTCTGCGCCGCGCCCAGCAGCGCCACCCCGGCGAGCAGGAGGACGGCCACGGCGGATGGTTTCTTCGGCTGCGATGAACGGAAGCAATGCATCACTTGAGTCTTTCTAATCGAGTTTGGCTAAATTTTTTTAGGGACCAATCAGCACACGATAATAGCGAGACGGAAAGGCCGTCGGATTGGTTTCACTCCAATTGAACGGGAACAGCGCGGGATTGGTGAGGAGCAGCGTTGTCCAAGCCGCACTGGCCGTCAAGTTTGTTGTCGCCTGAATCGTGTAATCCGGCCCGGGGTCGCCGCTCACGGTGAAGCGAAACTGCCCGGCCACAAAAGCCGGCGCGGAGACCAAGGGACTCTGCGGCGCGGCAACGACCACCCAGAAACTCTGCGTGGCCGACAACGACGCGCCGGGGGAACTCACGATGTTCAATTGCGGCGCAAGACCGGCCCCGCCCTCGCGCGCGCCGTAATACACCAGACCGTCCGCCGTCGCGTTCGTCCCGAACAGGCGCAGCGATAGCCAGGTGCCATGGCTGTTGAGCAGGTCGCTCAGGGCGACGGTCAAAGGCACCTGCACCGACACTCCCGCCAACGGTGTCCAGGCGGCCAGCGGCGCTCCGGACTCAGGCTTATTGCTCCACGTCAGGGATGATTCCTGCCACGCGTTATTGGTCACGACGGCGATCGCCTGGACGCCGGCGAAACTCGCGTAGCCCGGCGTCAGTTGCAGCGTCGCGGAGGAAAGGGCGCCGGGCAGGTTCGTCACGTTGAACTGCAGATAACTTTCGCGCCGCGCGCCGGCCGTGTTGCTGAACTTCACCGCGAGGTTCGTGTCGCTCCCGAAGTTCATGTTCGTGTAGCCGCCGTCGCGCACATACGCATCCGCGACCGGCGCGAACGAATTCAGCCAGCCGTTCTGCGTCACAACCACGGTGAATTGATTGCTCGTGCCGGACTGGGCAATCGTCGGCCGCCAGGCGATGACGCCGCTGGTCGCGTTGATGCCCGCACCGGACGGGCCGGCGAGCAGCGAGAAAAGCAATCGTTGCGGCGGACTGGTGGGATCGCCGGCCGCACTGGCCACGGCCAGCGTTGCGCCGCCGATGATCCAGCGGTTCGTAAACGGCGACAGCACGGGCGGCAGCACGGGCAGATTGGTGACGGTCACCGAGACCCTGCCGGTCGCCGTAAGACCGCCGTCGCTGATGACGTAATCAAAGCTGTCCTGTCCGACGTAGCCGTAGGCGGGCTGATAAAGCAGATTGCCGGCGACGTTGCTGGCCCCGCCGTGCGCCGGTTGCGTGAACGAAACCAAGGCGAATGGCTGCGGGCCGCGGTCCGGATCGGAATCATTGGCCAGGACGTTGAAAGCCGCCGCCGAACTTACCAAGGTTGAAACGGAATCGCCCACCGCGGCCGGCGCGCTATTCGTGGCGGAGAAAATGCGGACCTCGGTGAAGGAATTCCAGCCGCTGCCCTGACTGTTGCCGAGGCCGACGAGGCGGACGTAGCGCGTCCATGACGGCGCGAAATAAAAATTTTCCAGATTGGTCGAAGTGCCGCTGCTTGAAGCATAGGCCAGATTGGTCGTCCAATTCGTCGCGTCACTGGAAAGCAGCGCGCTGAAATAAGCGAGCCGGTTTGTGCCCGGCCAGAACGCGATGGCGACACCGCGCACCAACTGGGTTGAAAGCAGATCGTATTGAATCCATTGATTGGTGGCGCCGACATTCAGCGCCGACCAGCGCGTGGCGAAATCGCCGTCCACGGTGTTGGCGGGCAGGTTGCCATCGTTGGTGCTGGCGGACACTTGCGCGGGCGTCATCGTCAGCAGCGGGCCGCCCACCGCCACGCTCACCCCACCCGTGGCACTGTGCACGCCGTCGGTGATGAAATAGTTGAACGTGTCCGTGCCCGCGAAACCCGCCGCCGGCACATACCAAACCAGCTGGTTCGCGACCGTCGCCGTGCCGTGTCCGGCGGCCGTCACGCCGGCGAGCGTGAGCGGGCCGCCGGTGGAAACATCGTTGGCCAGCAGGTCCAGCCACAGCGGCGTGCTGCCGCCGGTCGCCGCGGAATCAGAGACGGCCACGACGGCGGGCGCGAGTGAGAACTTCGCTTGAAATGTCCGCCCGCGCGCGCCGCTGACGGCGACGGAAATCTGGATCTGCGGCGACAGCTGCACCACCGTGACGCCCGCATCGGCGGAGACCAGCGACGTGGCGCTGCGGTTCAGCGTGAGCAGGAGCGTGGCGGTGTTCGTCCACGTCGGGTCGGACACGGCGAGTTCCAGCACGTCATTGGCCTGGCGCGTGACGACGGCGGCGGGTTTGTTGCAGGTGATGAAGTCCACGGTGTTGCTGCCGCTCCAGAAATTCGCCGCCGTGACACCTAGCGCGGTTTCGCGCGCCGCCTGGACGGCTGCGGTGTTCGTCAAGATGACAACCGGCGGATTGGCCGCGTAGTTGCTGACGGCGCTGGCGGAAAATCGCGGCAGCAAAACATAGCTGTAGCCGGCGTTGCCCGGTGCGATGCCGTGGTCGAGCACCAGCGAGAGATAGTTTCGCGTGAGGGAACCCGTCGAACCGCCGGCGTTGAGGTCCGACCATTTGCCGGTGCGCGCGGTGCGCGCGGCGGTGAGATTCGCGCCCCCGGGGAAATAGTAGCCGCCGGAAACATCCAAAGCGCACCACGAGACGTTGTTCAAATTGGAGCTCCAGCCCAGTGCGGCCGGCATCGTGACGCCATTGACGGTGAAGGCATTTCCCGACGACGAATGCAGGCTCCGGTTTTCGACGGTGGTGTGGACGTTGGTGGCGCTGGAGCAGGAAATGCCCGCGCCGAGACAGACGATTTCCCGGTCGAACAGGAACCAGGATTTTTTGGCGACGAGCGAGCCATTGAGGTCGGCCAGCGACATCCCGACCGCACCGAGGGAATTGGACAACACCGCGCCGCCGACCCAGGGCTGCGTGCTGGTTTTGCCCTGATTCACGCCGTTGGCCAGCGGCGTCAGCGCCACCGTTGTGCCGGGCAGATGATAGGGATCCACCGTCGGCCAGTAGCTGTCGGTGAACTGCGTGAGGTCGTTGGTGACGCTGAGATAATTCATGCCGTAGCTGACGAACCAGCCATGCCAGTTCTCGCTGTTGATGCATTCGTAGTTGTAAATGCGCGTCGAAAACAAGCTCAACGAAAAACCGAACCCGGGCCGCAGGTGCATGACGCGGTCCATGCTGGGAAATTGATAATCGCCGATCAGCTCCCCGCGCGGCGCGACGCCGGCATCCGCGACGAGGGCCTCGGCGTTGTCCACCAGGTCAATGTCCGCATAGCCCGGCAGCGTGCCGGTGGTGTCGGCTTGCGCCCAGTATTTCACCATGCTTTTCAGCCGCGCGGCGTCATTCGCCGGCGCCGTCTGGGCGATGCGCAGGATCGCATTCACCGCGCTGTGCCCGGCGCTGTAACCGGAGTAGCTGCGTGATATTTCCCGGCCGCGCAGATGTTCCGGCATCGCCCCATAAAAAATCATCGGCTCGTAGGAATCGTAGCACCAGTGGACGATATTGGTGCGCTGCGCATCGGTGACGACCCACGCGGTCGGCGCGAGCCAGTCCATGACCTTGGCGAGGTCGCGGAACAGGTAAAGTCCGTAGCCGGCGGTGTAAGGATGTTTGCCGTGCTGAATGAAACTGCCGTCGCGGTAAAAGCCGTCGCCGCCGGTCACGTAGGAAAAGACGCTGCTGGCGCCGCCGCCGCTGACATCGCTCAAGCCGTCACGCGCGGCGGCCACTTTGGCGGCGTTGCGCTGGACCGCGCCGCGCACGCCGACGACTTCGGCTTTCCAGATGCGATTGGCCCCGGTGAGCGTGACGGCGGGGCTGAAGTGGTCAATGGCGTTGCAGTAGTTCGTGATTTGCGTGCCGGACAACTGCGGATACAGCAGCACCATCGTCTGGTTCAAAGCCATCGGGGCGCCGATTTCCCAGTCCCACCAGTTGTCGTATTCGGATTTGGCCTGGCTGTAGCGGTTCGTATACAGCCAATCCAGCGCGGACAAAATGTCGGCGGCGAGGCTGGCATTGCCCTTGAGCGAGGAACCGGTCTGCGCGTAACCCTGCGCCATCGCGGAGAGCCGGGAATAACAGGTCGTGATATCGGCGGAAACGGTCGTGCTCGCCGCATCACTCCAGAGGTAAGTGCGCGCAGCGGTTTTATCGAGCGAACTCCAATAACTGTTGGCGGAGTTGGCCGCACCGGAAACGCGGCTGGCGATGACGGAGTCAGCGAGATTGATGTTGGTGCCGCCGGTGACAAAGGTCGCCCAGCCGGTGATCAGCGTGTCAAAATCGTCGGCGCGCAGGATGGCGGCGGTCAAAAACAGAATGCCGGCCGCGCGGCCGAGAATTCCCGGCGCCCGGACACGACTCGCTGGCAGATGGTGGTTCATGATTCAAAAACATCGCGGGGCGTCCAACCCAATAGACGCCCCGCGACTCACCCAACCAAAGATGTTTATCTCATTGACCGGCGAACAGGCGCGAATGCGCTCCGCGAAAGAACACGCCGGGGTTCGCCGGCTTGAGCCAGCTAAGCGGGCGGGTCAGTTTCGCGGAGCCGGCCAATCTTAAACAACCGTGCGATCGGCTGGAAAGCCACGCCCCGGTGATCCGAAAACATTCACAACAAGAATTTTCAGTTGGAATTGAGCCCAAAGATATCGTTGTTGTTGTTGCGCAGATCCTGCCACTTCCATTTTTCCACATGGCCGTCACAAAACACCATCACCGCCCGGCTATTGCTGTCGTGCCGGACGGCCGGCTGCTTCTGCGGATTATAGGATGACCAACCCGTGTTCACATTCGGAGCGGCGACGGTGACGTCCGTGTAATAACCACACTTGGGCTGCGAGTCCGGCCAGGTCACCTTGGGAGCGCCGTCATCGCCAAACATCCAGAGTTGCGATGCCCGCGAAAGCTGTGAAAGCTTTTTGCTGCCGGTGACCACCACAGTGGCGCCTGGAGCCGAGGGATAATTAAAATACTGATTTCCCTGCACGCCGTTCTGCGCCGGACCATACCCTTGCCAGGCAACTCCGAAATAGGCCGTATTGCCGGGACTGATGTCCGCATCCTGCACACTGGGGCAGCGCCAGACCGTGCCGCTGTTGGTCGTGGTCAGTCCGGCGATGTAGCCCTTGATGAGTATGAACCACCAATTGGTGTGGTTATTCATGCCGGCTTGATAGTAATCCGCATTGATTGGCGGAAGGTAGTCCTGATTGTCCGCAGCGTAGAGCATGGTGGCCAGACCAAGCTGCCGGGTATTATTGACGCATTGAATGGATTTGGCGTGGTCTTTGGCCTTGGCCAGCGCCGGCAGCAGCATCGCCGCAAGAATGGCGATGATCGCGATGACCACGAGCAGTTCGATCAGGGTGAAGGCAGGCGATTGCACCGGCCGGAAACCAAACGGGCCGGGCGGTGCGAAACTTGATTTGGCGGATGTTTTTTTCATGGTCTTAAAAGTGCGATCATGCTGCAGAACCGGTCCGTATTATTCCCGGGATTGGTGCCCGTCGCGCCGGCGCCCATATCCCAATACAACGCGGTGAAGGCGGACTTGGTGTTGCTGAAGTTGGCGTGCATGTCGCCCCAAAGCGCGTTGATGCCGACAGGGGCCTTGCCGTTGCCATGCGGAATCAGGTTATAGGTGTAAACCAGGTCCGTCAGGATGCTGCGATCGGATCTTAAATCGCCCGACTTTTTGGCCACCGTCATCCAGGTCGGCTGTGCCGCCATCGCGGCCGCCGTCTGCGGATAATACATGTAATTGCCCCGCACCCGGCTCGTGCAATAAGTGGGCCACGGCGTGGGAGTCGAATAATCGTTCATGGCGAACAACTGGGGCGGCTGGGAATCGGCCTGCGCGGCGGTCAAACCCGGATCATAAAAAGTGTTCGCCGTCGCAATGGTCTTGTCCCGGTAAAAGACCCCGTGGTTCCAAGCCGCAGTCGTTTCGAGCACCTGCCCGTTCGGGTTGACGCCGCTGGCGGGACTGCTGCCGGTGCCGGTGCCGTCATCAAACAGACCATACCCCAGCCACGGCAAAGTGGAGGCGTCGGCCGGATCAAACCGGGGCGTCGGCAGTTTTTCGTTATTGGAACTGGCATACATAGCGAAAGCCAGACCGAACTGATGCAGGTTGCTGACGCAGGAGATCCGCTGCGCCTTGTTTTTGGCGCTGGACAGCGCGGGCAGCAGCATGGCCGCCAGAATCGCAATGATGGCAATGACGACCAGCAGTTCAATCAACGTAAAGCCCTGACGGCAGCGGCGGCTTTGGGTGACTAAAGGCTTCATGGCAGTAAACTAACACGCCGGCTTGCCCTGTAAAATACCCCAATGGAGGTATGAAACAACACCACTGCCAAAAGGCGGAGCGGGAAAAGGGTGCCGTTCTCATCGGCATCCAACTGCTTGCAATGGCCGGCGGAAACCGCTGCCTCCAGGCCGCCCGATAAAAATATCCCGTTTCCGTTTTACACCACGACCGCACTTCGTTACACCATCCGCCCGTTTCCAAATGAACGAAGCCCATATTCAAAAAATCGCCGGTGAACTGAAAATCCAGCCGCGGCAGGTGCTGGCCACCGCCAAACTTTTCGCCGAAGGCGCCACCGTGCCGTTCATCGCCCGCTATCGCAAGGAAGCCACCGGCCTGCTCGACGAGGTCGCCGTGACCAGCATCCGCGAGCGCCTGATCAGCCTCGCCGATCTGGACAGCCGCCGGGAAGCCATCCTGAAATCACTTGCCGAACGCAATCTGCTGACCGACGCACTCAAGTCCGCCATCAACCAGGCGGACTCGGTGACGCGGCTGGAAGACATTTTTCAGCCGTATCGCCCGAAGCGCCGCACCCGGGCGACGATTGCCAAAGAACAGGGACTCGAACCGCTCGCGGATATTTTATTTCAGCAGCAATCCGGCGCCGATCCGCAGGCGGAAGCCGCGAAATACGTCAGCACCGAAAAAGGCGTGGCCGACATTGCCGCCGCGCTGGCCGGCGCGCGCGACATCATCGCTGAGCGCGTGAGTGATGACGCGACTGCCCGCACCAAGCTGCGTGAACTCTACTGGAGCGCCGGCGTCGTGAAATCGAAGGTCCTGTCGGACAAGCTCGAGGCGGGCGCGAAATTCAAAGATTATTTCGATTGGACCGAGCCGGTCGGCAAAATCCCCAGCCACCGGCTGCTCGCGATCCGGCGCGGCGAGAAGGAAGGCTTTTTGATGATGCGCATCACGCCGCCGGAAGCGGACGCGTTGCTCCTGCTCGAACCGCTGTTCGTCACCGGCAAAGGCGCGGCGGCGGAACAAGTCCGGCTCGCGGTGCAGGACAGTTACAAGCGCTTGCTCGGCTCGGCCATCGAGGTCGAGTTGCGCATGGAGACCAAGAAGCGCGCGGATGTGGAGGCCATCCGCGTGTTCGCCGACAACCTGCGTGAACTCCTGCTTGCCTCGCCGCTCGGCAGCAAAAATGTGCTGGCGATTGATCCCGGCTTCCGCACCGGCTGCAAAATCGTCTGTCTGGACCGCCAGGGAAAACTGCTGCACAACGACGTGATCTACCCGACCGCGTCCAGCGCCGGCGAAATCCGCGAAGCCGCCGCCGCGTTGCTGAGCATGATCAAAAAATATCAGATCGAAGCCATCGCCATCGGCAACGGCACGGCGGGCCGCGAGACGGAAACCTTCGTCAAGGTGCTCAAGCTGACGATTCCGATTGTGATGGTGAACGAGAGCGGCGCTTCGATCTACTCGGCGTCCGAAGTCGCGCGTGAAGAATTTCCCACGCAGGATCTCACCGTGCGCGGCGCGGTCTCCATCGGACGCCGCCTCATGGACCCGCTCGCCGAACTCGTGAAGCTGGACCCGAAATCCATCGGCGTCGGCCAGTATCAACACGACGTGGAGCAGAGCGCTCTCAAGCGCAGCCTCGATGACGTGGTCGTGAGTTGCGTGAACGGCGTGGGCGTGGAACTCAACACGGCCAGCAAACAATTGATGGCGTATGTTTCCGGTCTCGGCCCGGCGCTCGCGGAGAATATCGTGAATTATCGCAACGCGAATGGCCCGTTCAAATCGCGCGGCGAATTGAAGAAAGTTCCGCGTCTCGGCGAAAAAGCGTTTGAGCAGGCGGCTGGGTTCCTGCGCCTGCGCGACGGCGAACATCCGCTGGACGCCAGCGCGGTTCATCCGGAGAGCTACGAACTGGTGGACCGGATGGCGAAGGATTTGAATTGCTCGGTGAAAGACCTGATGCGCGACGCCGGTTTGCGCCAGAAAATCCAGTTACCAAAATATGTGACCGAAGCCGTGGGCTTGCCGACGTTGACCGACATCCTCGGCGAACTCGCGAAGCCCGGCCGCGATCCGCGCCAGAAGTTCGAGGTGTTCTCGTTCCAATCCGGCGTCGAGAAAATGGAAGACCTCAAGCCCGGCATGAAGTTGCCGGGCCTCGTCACGAACGTCACGGCGTTCGGCGCGTTCGTGGACATCGGGGTGCATCAGGACGGACTCGTTCACGTCAGTCAGTTGTCGGACCGGTTCGTCAAGGACCCGGCCGAAATCGTGAAGGTTTCCCAGCGCGTCATGGTCACCGTGACGGAAGTGGATCTGCCGCGCAAACGCATCGCGCTCTCGATGAAGGCCGCGCCGGAAATCGGCGCGAGCACGAGCGGACAGCGGACTTCGCCCGGCGCGCCGCGTCCCGCGGGCGGCGGATTCAACCGTCCGATGCAGCCAGCCAAACCGCAGCCGGTGGACTGGTTCACGGCGGCACTGAATAAGAACAAAGGTTGAACCAAACGCAGAGTGGAGCGTCGAGTCTTTGAACATTTCAGATAACCAAGGCGGTCGCCGACCGCCGCTACAATAGATTTAAATTTATGGCGAAAGAAAAAAAGCAGAAAAACCCCAAGCGCGACGAGCAGGCCAGAATGCTGGATTTGTTGCGGTCCATTTTGCCCAAGGTGGCGCCGGATGCGGCGTTTGCCGACAAAATTTATTGCGCCTTCGAGGCGGAGTTGCGGGCCACGAACCGCGTCCATTCATTTGAAAAATTCTGCGACCGAATCGAGCTGCCGAATCTGGAGCCGAAGACGCTGGACGAGGTGAAGCAGCAACTCGCCGCCGGATTCGGCGACGCGGACCTGGAGATTGAACCGCACGAAAGCGGCAAGTCGCTGATGGTGGACGTCTCGCTGCCGGACGGCACGCAGTTGCACAGCCGGATTCTCGTGCGGCCTTTGTCAGAGGCGGGCAGCGACGAGCAGGACGTCACGTTAAAATTTGTGCCGTTCCCTGCGAGTTTGCCGGGCGATCCGGAATTGATCTGGGCGCTGGCCAAGCGGGAAAACATGTCGAACGACGAGGCGGCCATCGCGCTCACGAAAATCGAGGACGATTTCTGGGCTTCCAAGACGGGGCAGAAGCTGATCCGCGACCGGGTGGACCGGAGCTTCTCCGAATTCATCGCGCGTGTGCCGGCCGGAATGCTGGGTGACTCGGGCTTGAAGCGGCATTACAAAATGCCCGAGCCGTTGAAAGTGCTACGCGGCGGGCCCAAGAAAAACTGAGATTGGGAGCGGATTAGATTTGGCCGGTTGACCTGCCGACGGAAAACCAGAACGCCGGCAGGTAGGGCAAGCAGGTGGCTCCCAGGAGGACTGGCATACGCTCTAAAAACTTGCTGAATATATTTTTCAAATCGGCGGTGTTTCCGCTTGTCACCGCGCGGGTCGAATCCTAAAGTGCCGATGTTCAAGGGTGATGAAACATTGACATGATTGAATTGATTCAATTTCCGTGGAGTCCGTTCTGCCTTGTGCAACGGCGTATCCTGGAATTTTCCGGGGCACCTTTCAAAATCACCAACCTGCCGCTCACCGGCGACCGCTCGCTCATCTGGAAAATCTCCAAGCAACGCTATTACGGCGTGCCCATCATCCGGGAGGGACAATCGGTTGTATTCGAAGTCGCGGAGGATTCGCAGGTCATCGCCAAATACCTCGATGAGGAATTGGAGCTGGGTTTGTTCCCGGCGGAACTGCGCGGCGTGCAGGACCTCCTCTGGCGCTACATTGAAAACGACATCGAAGGCGTCGGTTTCAAGCTCAACGATGTTTATTTCAAGGAATTCGTGGTGAAGGCCGACCAGGTTTCCTTCATCCGGCACAAGGAGCGCAAGTTCGGGCGCGGCTGCCTGGAACAATGGCGCGCGCAGCAGAAGGATTTGCTGAAAAAGTTGGAGGCGAACCTGATTCCGTTCGAGCAAATGCTGCTGCACCGGCCTTTCCTGCTGGGTGACCAGCCGCGTTTTGTGGATTTCGACCTGTTCGGCATGCTTGAAAATTTTCTCTACTCCGGCCATTACCAACTGCCCAAGCGCCACAAACAAATCCAACAGTGGCATCAACTCATGACGTCCGTAAAACATACCGATTACAAAACGTAACCCGTGAAAAATTACATCCTCGACACCAACGTCCTCCTTCACGACCCCAATTCGCTGCTTAATTTCAAGGAACATCATGTGGTGATTCCCATTGAAGTCATCGAAGAGATCGACCGGTTCAAGCGCGAGTCCAGCGAGCTCGGTCAGAACGCGCGGCAAGTGTCGCGGATGCTCGACGGCTTTCGCGGCGAAGGCAGCTTGAGCGAAGGCGTGAAACTGCCCAATGGCGGCCGGCTCCAGATTGCCTTTTACAAAAATGGCAACGGCCAGGCCAACGGCAGCAGCCATATCGTGAATAGCAACAGCGTGGACAACCGCATCTTGCTGCTGGCCGCCGAGGTGCAAAAACACCAGCCGAAAAACGCCACCATACTCGTCAGCAAAGACATCAACCTCCGGATCAAGGCCGACGCGCTGGGCTTGCAGGCCGAGGATTACGAGACCGACCGCGTGTTCCTCACCGACCTTTACACGGGCATGATTGAAATGTCCGTCACCGCCGACAAAATCGCGGCGTTTCGCTCGAACGGCGAACTGGAACTCGAATCCGGCAAAAAATATTCGCCGAATGAATTCTGCACGCTCGTGGACGAGGCGAATCCCAAGAAGGCCGCGCTCACCAAGGTGGACGCGACCGGCACGAAACTGGTTCCCATCATTGACTGCCGCGAAGGCGTCTGGGGCATCAAACCGCGCAACCGCGAGCAGCATTACGCCTTCGACGCGCTGCTTGACGACCGCATCAAGCTCGTCACGCTCATGGGCAAGGCCGGCACGGGCAAAACCCTGATGGCCATGGCCGCCGGCTTGAAGCGCACCGTGCTCGACCGCGAATTCCGCCGGCTCGTCGTCGCGCGACCGACCATTTCCATGGGCAAGGAGCTCGGCTTCCTGCCCGGCTCGCTCGAGGAAAAGCTCTCGCCGTGGATGCAGCCCATTCACGACGCGCTTGAAATGTTGAGCGACCTCAACATGGGCCACGATCATCGCCGCGCCGCCGACCTGATGCGTTCCGGCAGCATCGTGGTGGAGGCGTTGAGCTACATCCGCGGGCGCAGCATCGCCGGGCAGTTCATGGTCATTGACGAGGCGCAGAATCTCACGCCGCTCGAAGCCAAGACCATCATCACGCGCGTCGGTCACGGCACGAAAATCATCTTCACCGGCGACCCGTATCAGATTGACAATCCCTACGTGGACTCGTCCTCGAACGGATTCAACTACATTGTCAGCCGTTTCCGCGACCAGCCCATCGCCGCGCACATCGAATTGCAGAAGGGCGAACGCTCGGAGCTGGCGGAACTGGCGGCGAATATTTTGTAGGCCGGCAGCCAGGAAGGATTCCAAAAACCGGACTGAGGGTTTGGCGTCGCGAACTCGCGCCGCGCATTTACCCGGCTGAGTGACGGCGGTGCGCCAAATAAAAAAGGCACCCTGACAAAATCAGGGTGCCTTGAAAAACGAAACCGTTCTTACTTCGTGCCGAGGATGGCGTCCTTGGCCGCTTTGGCCACGCGGAATTTCACCACGCGCTTGGCTTTGATCTTGATCGCTTCGCCGGTCGCCGGATTGCGGCCCATGCGCGCTTTGCGATTCACCAGCACCAGCTTGCCGAGGCCGGGCAGGGTGAAGGTGTTCTTGGCGTTCTTGTAAGCCAGCTCCACGATGGATTCGAGAATCTCAACGGCCTGCTTTTTGCTGAGGCTGTTCTTGGTGGCGATTTCAGTTGCGATCTGGGACTTGGTCAGTGCTTTTGCCATAATATAATCAATTGTTTTGTTTGTTAACTGCTGTTGAACCCGCATTAAAGCTGGCTGGAACGTCCGCGCCAAGATAAAAATGCTTA
>Ga0114951_10004887_pt1 | contig 12687 bp, 19 predicted proteins | sample AM7aDNAmetaG_FD_88677 | JGI IMG/M metagenome (GOLD analysis project Ga0114951, IMG submission 88677) | Freshwater microbial communities from Finland to study Microbial Dark Matter (Phase II) - AM7a DNA metaG | ecosystem: Environmental > Aquatic > Freshwater > Lake | place: Finland: Lake Alinen... | reverse complement strand
CTAAAAATTTCAAAAAGTCTTCATAATTTTGTTTTGTATATAATGGTTTTAATCTAAATACATTATCATCACTATCATCACTATCATCACTATCATCACTTGATAGTGATGAAATAACAGCAGCAATCACCTTGTAATTTTCAGTAACTTCTAGAAATTCTTGCTTGGCATTTTTCATAATGTTGTTTTAAAATTTATATATATAATATATATGAAATATATTAAAGTTTTTGAAAAATTTATAAACGAAACAAGAAATAAAGATATTTATGCACAAATGAAATCTTTTTTTCATAATACACCAATATACGTATTTAAAGAATTTTTTTATGCACATAATGGTACATTTAAAACGGATTTTATCAATCTAATAAATAATGATGCAGATGAAGAAGAAATAATGGATTTTTTTTCAGATTGGACTGACATCGAATGGAAAAAACAAGTTGTTGAAGTTAATATTTCCGATTTTACTAAAAATACTCAGGATTTTATGAAAGAAAGAGAAATAGGCAATTTAAATATAACAGATATACCAGACGATGAAAAAAGAAATAAACTACATAAAAATTTATACATAAAAAATTATGGTAATAATGAACCAGTTATCATACTAGATACACCAGAAGGTTATGAATTGCTCGAAGGCTGGCATAGAACAATGTCTATATTAAATTTAGGTTCAGATAATACTAAAAATTATAATAATTGGAAAAAAGTTAAATTAAATGCTTGGATAGGATATAGTTAAAATGAAATTAATATTAATTTCATTTTAACATAATAAAAGACCCATCATTTTTTTCTAATCCTAATCTAATCCATCGCATTAATGTAATTGCCTTATATTCTGAATATACATAAACATCTTTCCATTCTTCATTCATTATATTTATTTCAAGCTGATACGAATGATCTGCTGTCATAATTTTTATAACAAGCTTTACCATTACAAATATGACTTAAACTTGCCTGTGTTCCATTTACTATTGTTTTAATACTTTCCATATTTTTTTAGTTTATTTTTGTACCTCCGATGGGACTCGAACCCACATACCCCTGATTAAGAGTCAGGCCCGAAAGCCAATTACGGATACGGAGGCATATATGTAAGGGAATTTCACCCTTACAATTCAAATTTCATATCATCACCTATTATTTCAGCACCATACAATCTTTCAAAATAACCACACCAAGGCGGCCAAAATTGTATTTCTTTTCCATTATCTACAGGTAAGTTGATCAAACAATGTTCGTTTCTATCACCAAGTCTTTGAATTTTTACGTTATGCCAAACTGGTTTACTTACTGGATCTCTAAATGAATAAGAATTTTCAAGACTTTCATACCAAAGATAATGTTCTTTTATTCTTCTTAAACATTCTTTTGCAATATCTAAGTCTAACCATTCATATTCAAGAATATCTTCTCTATCTTCTGTGTGAAAAGAATCTCCTGTCTGATATTGATATTGAATTCTGTACATAATTTCTAATTTTAAAATGTTAATAAAATGTTGGTAATAATTGTGACCCCGGTGGGACTCGAACCCACGACCCCCTGGTTAAAAGCCAGGTGCTTAATCTACCAACTGAGCTACAAGGTCAAAACTCTAAAAAATAGTTGTGGAACGAATAGGAATCGAACCTATGACCACTTCCTCTTCAGGGAAGCACTCTACGCAACTGAGTTACCGTTCCATATTATATTTTATATTCCTTAAATTCTAAAATTAATTTAACATTAAATCCATTATTTTTATAAGCTAGAAATTTATCTTTCATATTTTGTTCATCATATGTCCAATTTGATTTTATTTCTACTATTTCATTTGTGTTCGGAAGATAAAAATCGGGTATTGCAATTCTTTCTTTCTTTAATATAGAATCCCAATATTTTATCCTGATTTTTTCCATATAATATTTTATTTTTTGTTCATCCAAATAATTACAATAAATTAATTCATAACTACTTCTATAATAAATATTTTCATTTTCCCAAGTTTTATGCCAACCAGATTTATATTTATTTTTGGCTTCACCATATTTTAATCTACCTTGATATATAGCATTTGAAATACAATCAGATAATTTTCTTAATTTAAAATTATTTTTAATAAAAAATTTATAAAGTGTTTTTTTATCTATTTTTAATAATTCACTTATTTGTAATCTCGAATATTTTTTATCATAATATAATTCATATAAAATTTTTATAGCGTCATCATTTATTAGAGTCAATTCTTTATTTATTTTTAAATTTAATTTCTTATAAAAAAAAACATTTCTTTCGTATGGTTTACAATTTGCACAAATTATTTTACTATTTAATTTTTTTCCACAAAATTTACAAAATGTATTTTTATTATTTTCTTTACATTTTTCACATCTTGAAGTTATATAATTTGAATTATTTTTTATTTTAATATCACAACCACAATCTACACATTTTGAATTTTTTAGTTTATTAAAATCTATTTTTTTATCGTCTATTATATTTTGTAATTGGCATTTTTTACTACAAAAAATTCTTTTTTCTGATTTAAGAGAATTAAAATTTTTACCACAAGATTTGCAATTTATTTCTTGATATAAAGATACTTTCCTATATATTGAATGACAACCTTGTAATTTTCTCTGAACACTTTTAGTTGTTCTATTTAATATTTCTGCAACTTGTTTGTAACTTTTACCCTTAGATAATAAATTTATTGCTTCATTTTTTTCACTTTCTAACCATTTTTGACCCATAATTCTTTTATAAGTATATATAAAAAAAAATATGGGTCAACAAAAGGTTTCGGAGTAATTATTTATTAAAAATTATAAAGGGTGAATGGTGGGACTCGAACCCACATGGTCTTTTCAGATTCCAGATTCACAGACTGGTCGGGCGCCATTACCGGTTACAATCACCATGTGCGGAGAGTGAGGGATTCGAACCCTCGCACCAGTTTCCCGATGACAGTTTAGCAAACTGCTCCTTTAACCGCTCAGGCAACTCTCCAATTTGTGTGATGAGATGGATTTGAACCACCGGCCACTTCCTCTTCAGGGAAGCACTCTACCGCTGAGTTATCATCACGTTTACAGAATACTTTTGTGGTGTCGAGCCACTAAACAATTTTTCAATTGTTGTTAACCATATGTTTGCTGTAAGTATTCTTTTGCGGAGGAGAAGGGACTCGAACCCCCACACCGCCTTCCGACGATGACCGGTTTTCAGGACCGGAACGATACCAATTTCGTGTTACACCTCCATAATTTGCACGGCAGGAAAGAATCGAACTCTCAGGACTTATCAGGTCGCAGTTTTGGAGACTGTTTGGCTTACCAATGCCCACTGCCGCATTTGTTTGTGACCCGGGTGGGAATCGAACCCACGTACACTTTAACAGATCCTGGATTAAAAGTCCAGTGCATCACGCCTATCTCTGCCACCGAGTCATTTTCTACAACATTTCAAAGAACAAAAAAATCCGAACTTTTTTTAGTTCGGATTTTTTCAGTCTTAATTTTTTTGATTAAGACATAGGTTTTTCCGAACTTTGGTTTTTTGACCAAAATTTAAAGGATGATTTACTATGTTTGTTTATTTTTATCATTTTCTTTTTTATTAACTTATTTTAAAATAAAAAATCCGAACTTTTTAAGGGTTCGGATTTTCGTTGTAGTTCAGTAATTTTTTAATTAGCTGACAAGACACAGATCCGAACCTTGGTTTTTGATGACCAAAATTTAAAGGATTTACTATGTTTGCTTACTCTTGTCATGATTTCTATTTTTTAATTGTTTTTGTTATATATATTTATTTTATATTCGTTTTTTTCTAAAAGTTTAATTTTATTTTGACATTACAAAGATAATTTATTTTTCCGAATAAAAAAATTATTTCATGTTAATTTTTGAAACATTTTTGGATTGACTCTTACAAATTGCGGTGTGTAAATTGCTTCTGCGTATTGTTCTTGTCTTGTTTCGTTAGTATCTTGTACCCAAACTATTTCATCAATTATTAGTATATAATCGCCAATTTTACAATTCGCAATTTCGTATGAGCTACGCAATGGTGTTTGAAATTCACTTTTAATTTTAAAAATTTCAATATTTCTAATGTTTGATTTACTATTTTCTTTTGTCATATTTATTAAAACTTTAAAAATTTTATTGAACCAATGTTTCACTTTAGATTTAACTGATATAAACCAGTTTTTAATTCTTTCTGTTTTTTCTTCGTCTTTTTCTCTATACATTGTTTGAATTATAGATCACACAATTTTCTTCTTTCGAGAATTAAATCTGCAATTTCTTTTTCAAAATTAGGATTTACTTCTTTTGCCATAGGTAAAACATATTTTTCTGTTTGTTCTAGGTACAGAGATATTTTACCTGCGGTGTGTGTGTCTAAATGTAAATCTGTAAGATTACTTATTCGATCTGCGCATTTAAGTATTTTTGCGTTTGTTGAACCGTGTGTTAATAATCTTTCAAGATAAACTCCCTTAGTTTCATTTTCATCTTTTGTTACTTCTAAAATTAGATTGACCACTGCACTACCATCACTATCAATATAACGTATTTCATCAAAGTTGTTATTACTAAAGTCTTCTGCAAGATCGTGTAGTAATGATGCTTTGAGTAAAACTGAATCGGTATATTTATAATCAAATAATATACCAAGTGTAGCAAATTGGTGTCGAAATTGATTTCCACCAACTTTACGACTTACTCCAATTAAAGCTGTAGCTTTTAACATATATGGAGCAAGAATCAAATTTTTTAATGCTGTTAAATTGTCCATATCAATTATATATTAAATTTAGTAACTTCCTTTTCCTGTTATCTTTTATTTTAATATTTTTATATTTTTTCAAGTTAATTATTTCTATTTCAGAAACAAAAGGTATTTGTACATCATCTCTTGTAAAATATGCGGTTTTAATAATAAAATCATTTTCATTTAGTTCATCAAATATTTTTGGCAATTCAATTATTTTGTCAAAAAATGCCCAATATTGAAAAGTTGACCATGATCTTCTATAATTTTTTTTCTCAGGTTTAGCACACAGTTCATTTATTGTAAGTTTGTATTTAACTTTTACGTTGTCTAAAACATCAGTCAGTATAGGCCGTGATACTACTGGGCACAAACAAGAACAAATATTATTTTTTCTAGAATAATTTTTTGGACTTTTTGAAAAATGTAATTGTGTATTGTCTATTTTCATTAATTTTCATTTAATAAATAGTTAGTAACTGAATTCCAATCTGGAAATTGTTTAGATCTAAATCTAATCCATTCTCCTTCAAAATTTGGTTGACCATCACCGTCCATATCATCAATAAGATATTCTCCTTTTAATAAGGATTTATCTCCACACATAATAGTTTTTTCCAGAACTTCAAAACCTAAATGATCCCATACCCATTGTGCTTTTTCAGTGAAGCAATTTACGTTTCTGAAAGAAGGTTTTGTTAAAATCCAGACATCGTATTTTTCTTCAAGTTTTTTAAATGATTCGATGGCGTTTGGAATTTCTTCTAATTTTAAGAAAAATCCCCATTGTGATTGTGGATATTTTTGAGTAGGATTTTCTATAAGTGCTTGTTTTGCAGCTTTGAAGAAGTTACACAAAACTCCATCCATATCACAATATACAATCGGTTTATTTTTCATCTTTTTCATATTATTTATCCTTTATACAAAGATACAAATAATTTTTGAAATAAAAAACTAATATCTCTGTAATTCTCGTTTTATATCTCTTTCTTTTATTGCAATTTTTTTGTCGTACAGTTTTTTACCCTTTGCTACACAGATAGTTACTTTACATAGTCCTTTATCATTAATAAACATGTTTAATGGCACTATAGTCAAACCTTTTTCTGTTATTTTTCTTTTGATTTTTCTAAGTTCTTTTTTTTTGAGTAATAACTTTCTTTGTCTTTTTGGATCATGATTGAATTGATTACCGAATTCATATTCATCTATATGTGAATTGATTAAAAATAATTCATTACCTGTAAAAGTGCAATAACTATCTACAAGAGAAGCTTTACCTTTTTTAATTGATTTAATTTCTGTGCCAACTAAAACTATACCCGAAACATATTGATCAAGTATAGAATATTCAAACGTAGCTTTTTTATTTTTTATTATCATTTTTTAATTTATTTTAAAATGCTGTACCTAATTTAAATTGAACACCTGTATATTTTGTATAACAGAGTCCGTAACATAATGTTATTTTTTTGGTGCTATCAAGAATCCATAAATATTCTATACCATAATCTAGTTCACTATGAGGTTTTTTAGGTATTTCAAAATTAGTATAATTTTGACCTATTTTTAATAGTATTACTGCTTTATTTGAGCCTAATCCGATTCCCATCAGTGCGTTTCTTTTATCTATTCTTAAATTTTGACCATAATCTATGCATAAGTACATATTATTATGAATTCTACCCGCTGCTAATATACTTAAATCATTTGTACTAGAGCTTCCAAAATTAAAAATCATATCTATATTATCATATGTTCTTTTTTGTGAATATGATGATATAGATAATAATGAAATTATTAATAACATTATTTGCTTTTTATAAAAAAATTTTACCATTGGTTGGAAATTTATAATTTTTTATAACTTCTTGAAAAACTTGATTAACTGTTGGATGGCATTGATATAAATTAGGATCTGGATCTATATCTTGTCCTATTGTTTCTGGTTTTTCAAGACAAAATGCCACTGGAGGCATAATTTTATGATTACCGTTATGTCCTATATTATATTTCATATCTGATGAGCAAAATAAACTACAATTACCTAAAATGTATGAAAATTTATAAATTTGTGTACCTTTTCTATATGGAGCTCTAAAGAATGGATTTATAGAACTTCCTAGTTGTATTATATGTGAATCTGTTGTTCCTGCTAAATGTAGTATACCTGAATCCATTGTTATAATTATTGAAGATTTATTTAATACGTGCCAAGTTTGATGTATATTTATTTTATTAATTAGATTTAAACCATTTTTTATATTTAATTCATAAACTGGTTTTTGAATATGATAAGTGCCAGTTTCACTAGAATCTTTACCTACTACAACAACTGGAATATTAATGCTATTTAATTTATTTACAAGTTCTTGCCATCTTTCTTTTTCCCAAGTTCTAGATGGCCAAGTTTTTGAAGGATGTATTACTATGTAATTTTCTGGTAGATTTTCAATTGGTTCATAAGGATCTGGATAAAAATCAATTTCCATTTCATTTGGTAGTAATTGAAAACCTGCACTTATAGCATGTAATTGTCTTATGTCAGTTCTTGTGTGAACGAATAAATCGGGTCTAAAAGTCTCTATAAGCAATTCATTTTCCACTACATTATAATTGTCTGATAATGTTATATATGGATAATTTTTTAGTAATTCTGTTTGATAGGTAAAAACACGAATCTTAGTATCATAAATTTTACTAAGATGTTTAATGGTTGGTATTGCGCATATTGTATCACCTACACTATGAGAACCTATTAAAACTAATATTTTATTCATTTTAAATTATATTTATTGTTAAATTGAATAACAATTTCTAATAATCTACTATCCAATAATTTATATGCATTAGCTGCTATATTTTCTGATATATCGCCATAAAAAGCCTGTGCAATACCACCAGCCATACATGATGTTGTATCACAATCACCACCTAACCAAATAGCTAATCTTATACAAGATTCATAATCTGTGCTTTCTAAGAAGCATATTATTGCCTCTGGTACAGATCCTTGGCAAGTTGCATAAAATTTATATATTGGTTTAATTTCAGCAATTGTTCTATTAAGATCATAGTCAAACGCATTTTCTATAAATAATTTAATTTCTTCTTTACTTTTGCCCGTTCTTGCTAAAAACATTGCAGATGCTATTGCTTGTGCGCCTTTAATTCCTTCAATGTGATTGTGTGTAACTTCTGCACTTTTTTTAGCCATTTCTAAAGTTTCTTCTAATGTGCTGTAAGCAAACCCAATTGGACTTATTCTCATTGCAGAGCCATTACCAAAACTATTATAAGGCTGGGGATCAGTAGAATCTATCCATCTATTAAATAATCCACCATATCCAGCATGTCTAAACATTCTTGCGTAAGTTTGATATGTTATAGTGAAATCTAAGTTGTTAAGTACACAATCTGCTGTAGCAACAGAAAGCACTGTATCATCTGTAAATACAGATATATCTGAAAAAAGTGGAAAATCATTTTTTTCACCTTTCCAATTTCTGAACTCATAAGCTGAGCCAATTATATCTCCTGCTATTGATCCTATCATAATTTTATTTTTATATAGAATAAAAAGTGATATTTGTTTATTATGTGATAATTTTATTAAAAACAAAAACACTTTTTTATTATATAATTTTTATGGAAAAAGAATATGTAGATTATTTTATTATGCTTTTAGAAAATGGTATTAGATATAATAAATTTTCTTCATTGGAAGAGATGAAATCTATTGCTAATGAAAAAGGGTTAGATATAAATGTATGGAAAAAAGAACATGATATCGTGCCTAAACTTGAAATAAAAAAACCTAAGAAACGTAAAAAGAAATGAACTATAAAGATTTAGTGTATTTTGATATTGAAACTGCCGGATTTTATAAAGATTTGAGTACATTAAAGGCAAATGATATTCGTGGGTATGATCTTTTCATGAGGATACTTGAAAGAAAATCTGAAAATTTTTCAGATTGGAAACTTGATCCTGATCAGGTATATCTTAATAAATCTCCATTGATGCCAGAATTTGGTAGAGTAGTTTGTGTATCAATATCTATGATTAAAAATGATGAGGTGAAAACTACATCTATATGTGATGAAAATGAAGAATTTATAATTACTAGGGTACAAAAAATATTCACTGATGTGTCAAATAAGACGTTATTTGGTGTTTGTGGTTTTTATATTAAAGGATTTGATATTCCGTGGTTAAATCGAAAATTTTTAAAATATAATTTAACAATACCAAAAGTATTACAAACATTTAATAAAAAACCATGGGATATGAATGTTGTTGATTTGGCTGATGTTTGGAAAAATTTTGGAACTTTAGAAAATGTGTCATTTGATGAAATGCTTTACACATTAGGTTTGGATAGTCCTAAATCAATAATTACAGGTAAAGATGTGCATCATAATTTTTGGATTACTAAAGATTTAGAAAAAATTAAAACATATTGTAAATCTGATGTGGAATCTTGTGTAGCCGCTGCAAAGAGTATTTTACATTTAATTTAGAGTGATTTTTTACAAAAAGGACTGGAAAACGGCTCTTTATGCAAAAAATAACTTTGAAATATCTACAGTGAATTATTTTTAATTTTATCAATTATTATTTTTTCAATGTATTCAGAATAATTTTCTATGCTATTCTCTAAACAATATTTTTTCCATAATTCATAAACTTCTGGATTTATAGCAATAGATACAGTTTTTCTTTTCTTTTCTTCGGGTACTTTCTTTCTCATTGTTAATTTTTCTTTAATATAATTTAAAAATAATTAAAAGTTTATTTTTATTTATATTACTCATTATAAGATGTTTAAGTAAAAATTGTTGTAAAATTGATATTTTTTGACTTTAATATATTTATATATATTATAAAAATAAATTTAGTATGAGAAGAAATATAGAAAAAAAGAAAATAACATTTTCAATATCATTAGATGCTGATATTTTAAATATTATAAATGAAACAATTGCTAATAGATCGAAATTTATACAAAATTGCATAATAGAAGAAATATGTAAAAGTTCTGAAATAAAAAAGCAATTGAAAAATAAGAAAATAATATTATGAAAAGAACAACTGAAGAATTTATAGAAAAAGCTAAGCAAGTTCATGGAGATAAATATGATTATTCGCAATCAAATTATATTGGTTGTCAAAAAAAGATTGATATTATTTGTAAAGAACATGGATTATTTTCACAACAAACAGCTTCACATATGAAGGGTGTTGGTTGTCCAAAATGTGCAATAATTAATAAAACATCAACAAAAAATATTTTTATAGAAAAAGCAAAAAAAGTACATGGTGATAAATATGATTATACTTTAGTTCATTACAAAAATTCTCAATCAAAAGTTAAAATTATATGTCATGAGCATGGAATATTTGAGCAACAACCAAATATGCATGTAACAGGGAGAGGTTGCTTAATATGTGGCAAACTTAAAGACCCAAAGAATATAGTTGTAGATAAAAAATCATTTATAGTAGAATCAAATAAAATTCATAATAATAAATATGATTATTCATTAGTTGATTATAAAAATTCTCAATCAAAGGTTAAAATTATATGCCATGTGCATGGAGTATTTGAACAAAAGCCAAGTAATCATGTGTTTGGTAAGGGTAAAGGTTGTGGAAGATGTGGTAAAACTAAAAAATTAAATTTGGATATATTTTTATCAACTTCAAATAAAGTTCATAATTTTAAATATAATTATAAATTAGTTAAATTTATAAATGTAAAAACAAAAGTCAAAATAAAATGCCCGATACATAATATTATATTTGAACAAACTCCAAATCATCATATGAAGGGCGTTGGTTGCCCAATATGTAATGAAAGTCAAGGTGAAAAAGAAATAAGAATTTTATTTGAAAGAAATAATATCAAATTTAAAAGAAATAAAAAATTTAAAGATTGTAAATATAAAAAATTATTGTCTTTTGATTTTTATTTAGTAAATTATAATATTTGTATTGAATATAATGGAAAGCAGCATTATCATCCAATAGATTTTTTCGGAGGCGAATTATTATTTTTGGAACAACAGCAAAGAGATCAAATTAAACGTGTTTATTGTGAAAATAATAATATTAAGTTAATTATAATAAGATATGATGAAAATATTTTAGATAAACTTTCTTTTTTAAAATATCTATAATTTTTATATTAATCACAATTTATATGAGTGTAGAAGAATTAGACAGAGATTATATAAAATCTAAAATCCAGGAACTTGTTAATAAAGTACATACAGATCCAAAAAAACGAATAATTAAAGTTCACCCAGATAGCATACAATACGCCTGTGAGACATGTTTAGATTCAGAAAAAGATCCTTCAAAGAAGCGATCTCATCTTTATTTTAAAAATATGTTTAAAATATGTTATAACGAAAATTGTAATATGTCTTTTACAACACTAATGAAAAAATTTGGTATAGAATTGGATCTTCAAAAGAAATTAGATATTTATAATTATATAGATACTAATATTAGGTATAAGAAAGAAGATAATTTTGTTATTCAAAAACTTGATAGATTAATCGATATAGATTTTCTTATAGACTCATTTAATAATAATCCATCTACTCAATTTTCAAAGTTTTCACCGATAAAACATAACTCTGCGGCATATCAATATTTGAAATTTGAAAGATTAATAGATAATTTTGAAAATATATATGAAGCGGAGTATTCGGTTACGCCAAAATGGAAAGAAAAAGTAATAGTATTATTGAATAAATCAGGAAAAAAGGTATTAGGTTTACAAATCAGAAATTTAAAGTCTGGTGAAAAAAGAATGTTCAAAACATTTAATTTTGAGAAGTTACATAATATGTTACATCCAGATGATCCTCTTGATGAAATTGAAGCGGTGTCTTATAATAAAATTTCAAATTTTTATAATATATTAAATGTTGATTGGGATAAGCCTGTAACTATTTTTGAAGGTTATTTAGATAGTGTGTTTTTCCCGAATTCAATTGGTGCTATTGGTCTTAATAGTATTGACGAAATGGAATTTCTTATGTCAGAGGATTTACAATTACAATTCTTTTTTGATCAAGATAATGTAGGTGTTCGTAAGGCACTAGATATGATACAAAAAGGTCATAAAGTTTTTTTATGGCAAAAATTAGTTGAATATTTACTTAAAAATAAAATAGATAGATATAAAGCTAAGAAATATTTACTTAAAATAAAAGACTTAAATAAATTAGTACAGGAAATGAAGAATACAGATCCATATAATAAATTAAAATTAGATAAATATTTTTCGAATGATTTGTTTGATAAACTTTATTTGGATTTTACTTTATATCCTAAAAACCAAAAAATAAAAAAATAGATGAATAAAAGAGAAGTACAGCACAGGGTTAATTATTTAATCAGAGATTCAAAAGTAAGACTTGTTGGTGAAAATGTAACTCCTGGTGAAGTAGATACAAAGACCGCTATAAAAATAGCAGAAGACATGGGGTTAGATTTAGTAGAAATTTCAAAAAATGGTTCTGTTTCTATCTGTAAAATTATTGATTATCAAAAGTTTCTTTTTGATAAAAAGAAGAAAGACAAAGAACAAAAGAAAAAACAAAAACAAAGTCAATCTGATATTAAAGAAATTAGATTAACTCCTAATACTGATGATCATGATTTTAATTTTAAATTAAATCATGCTAAAAACTTTTTATCTAATAATGATAAGGTTTTAGTTTCTGTATTTTTTAAAGGAAGAGAGATTACTTACAAAGAAAAAGGTGAACTAATTTTATTAAAATTTGCTAATGAATTAGCAACTATAGGTATAGCTGAAAATTTACCAAAATTGGAAGGTAAAAGAATGTTGATGATGATTAAACCGTTGAGAAAATGAGAGAAATTAAT
>Ga0114951_10004885_pt1 | contig 12688 bp, 12 predicted proteins | sample AM7aDNAmetaG_FD_88677 | JGI IMG/M metagenome (GOLD analysis project Ga0114951, IMG submission 88677) | Freshwater microbial communities from Finland to study Microbial Dark Matter (Phase II) - AM7a DNA metaG | ecosystem: Environmental > Aquatic > Freshwater > Lake | place: Finland: Lake Alinen... | reverse complement strand
TTCTCCAACCTGGCCCGGGCCACCGCGGGGAAAAACTCCGCAAGCTCCCTCAGCGCCAGTTCAATCGCTTCCCTGCGTCCGAGCGCCGCAAACGACCGCGTCGCGCTCACCACCAGCTCGATGTAGTGCCCTCCGCGCCCTGTCTGCAGCCGCGACTGGTTATACATCCAGTGAATCTCGCGATCCAGAAGCACGGCATGATCGAGCTCTGTAATCTCACGGTCAAACCACAGATGCACGCTGCAAATGGGCCAATGCTCGTGCTGCTCAAGCTGCCGCGCCAGCTTCTCTCTGCCTTCGGCCGGGGGCAGGTGGGGCAACAGTGCCTCTGCCGCCTCGAACGGCAGCGCGACAACCACGAAATCCGAAATCAGCTGGCCCGTGCGCGTGCATACGGTCCACTCCGCAAGAGCCTCATTCCAGGATGCGCTCTCCACGCGCGTGTTCAGATGCATGCTGCCGCCGCGCTGCTTAAGGAATGCAGGCACGCCTTCATAGAGTGCGCTCAGCGGAACGGTGCTCATGCCCATGCTGCCGGCGAAGGCCGAGTTCATGAACAGTTCGCGAACCACCTTGGCGGCGTATGGCAGCGCAATCTGGTCGATCTCCGCATTCAGCGCACTGGCGATGACCAGACGCCAGAAGCGGTCGAGCGCGCCCTGTGTCTGTCCGTTACGCCTGAGCCAGTGGCCAAGAGACTCCGTCGAATCGGATGGAACCGGGCGCATGAGAACTGTGAAGGCGCGAGCGAGAGCAAACTTGTCGGCAAGCGAAAATGCGTGGGCGGCCATCAGATTCGGCAGGCCGTGCAGAGGAGCCGGAAGTCCCAGAGGACCCAATCTCGACGGACCGAGTGGAGAGCGGCGGCCTCCGGGCTCGATCATCGTCATGTTACTGGTCCAGCAGATGCGCTCCGCGACGCCGATGCGCTTGTAGAAGCCGACGAGATTCGTGCAGCAGCCGAACAGGACGTGCTGACAGTTGTCGATCACCTCGTTGACACCGGGATGCAGATAGGAACTGGCCCTCCCGCCGAGATATCCACGGCGCTCGACCAGTTGCACATGCAAACCGGCCTGGGCCAGCGCGCAGGCCGCGCTCATGCCTGCAACACCGGCGCCAATTACGATGACGGTCTTTGGCGAGTTCTGTGGCAAACCTCTCAATCTCTTCGTCTCCGCCTCAGGCAACCAGCCGCGCCCAGGCCATCCGCGCCACGCCTACGGCCAGAATCGCTAGCTTTTGCCGCAAAGGAACGGAGGCGCGACGTGAAAAAACATCGTAGTCTGCCCGCTCGATACGCTTGAGCAATGCATGATAGATCGAAACCAGCACCAGCAGCGCGGGCCGGCTTTCAGGGTCTATCAGGGGCAGCAGTTCCTGAGCCGAGTGGTAATAGCTTTCTGCGCGCAGCGCGATCTCAGCGAGTAGTGCACGCTCATGGCGATTTGGCGGCGCGCCTGGAACGCGATGCAACAGCGAGTCGAGGGAAACTCCATGATTTGCGAGGTCTTCCAGAGGCAGATAGACACGATTGCGGGCGGCGTCCTCGGCCACATCGCGCAGAATGTTGGTGAGTTGGAAAGCGATCCCCGTCTCTTCGGCGAGCCTTTCCGCGCGTGCGTCCTTGTAGCCGAAGATGCGGATGCAAACCAGGCCAACTACCGAAGCCACCAGATAGCAGTAGCGATAGAGATCGGCAAAAGTTGTATAGGTGTCGGGCGCGTCGTTCCCTGCCGGATTCAGGTCCATGGTGACACCGGCCACAAGCTCGTCCAGAAGACTCAGCGGAATCGAAAAACGGCTGGTAGCGTCGCGGACAGCGAGGAAAACCGGGTCGGTTGCCGTCCCGCCTTCACAGACTGCGCGCCACGCGGACAGCCACGCGTCGAGATGAACGCGGCGCTCGGTGCAAGTGAAGCACTCATCGTCGGCCAGGTCGTCGGCCTGACGCATGAAGGCGTAGACGGCGCAGATGGCGTTGCGGCGTGGAGCGGGCAGCGCGATAAATGCGTAATAGAAGTTCTTCGCTTCACGCCGCGCTATCGCCCGGCAGGCGGCATAGGCCTTGTCGAGCGAAAGAACATTGGATGTGGATTCGTCCGTCAAGCCGCCTTCTCAGGGTTGTGCCCGATGCGGCCGAGGCGCAGGAACGGTAACCCTTTTCCGCTGAGAGCGCGCAGCGCCAGGGCAAGTTTGGTCCGCTTCGAAATGGCGGGCCGTGCGCTGAGCACGTCGTAGTCGCGATGCTCGATGGCGTTTAAAATCTCCAGGCCGCCGCGGCTGAACAGGTCAAGATCGAGGGCAAGATCGCGGTTGACCATGCTGATCAACGGCAATCCCCGCTCGAAGAGGGAACGTGCGTAGTCGACTTCATGACGCAACAGCGCGCGGAACTCAAGCGACGCAACGCCAGTCGCAATCGTATCGTCCGTAACGTCAAAGTCGCGCATGTCGTCTTGGGGAATGTAAACGCGGCCCTTGGCGTAGTCAACGCGCACATCCTGCCAAAAGTTGGCAAGCTGCAGCGCGGAGCAAGTGGCATCAGAGAGACGGAACTTCTCCTCGTCTGCCTCGCCGCAGGCATACAGAACGAGGCGGCCGACAGGATTGGCCGAGTAACGGCAATATTCCAGAACGTCCTGCATCGAAGCGTAGCGGGTGGCGGTCTGGTCCTGGCGGAACGCCCTAAGCAGATCGGCGAACGGTTCCTTGGGAATCGAGCAGGTGCGGATGGTCTCGCTCAGGGCAACAAAGACCGGGTGGCGCGCGCGGCCCTCATAGCAGGCATCGAGTTCGCGGCCCCACAATTCGAGCAGTGCGAGCGCCTCGGCCGTCGAGCCTACCTCGTCGCCCAGATCGTCGGAGACCCGGCAATAGGCATAGATGGAGTGAAAGTGAGGACGCAGTGCCTTGGGCAGAAACCACGAGGCTACATGAAAATTTTCATAGTGCGACTCGGCGAGATGCTTGCACCACGCGCGCGCTTCATCAAGCGTTGGCGCAACGTCAGGGATGCGGTAGGAAGCGGGCAGCGCGCCCCAGCCACGGGCAAGTAGCTCGCCCTGGGACAGCGCTTTCGTTTCCTTCTCCGGTTGCAAGGTTTCCGCAGTCATCGGGTCGCCTCAGGGCACAATGGCTGTCTTGATATCGCTGCCACGGTTCATCAGCTTCTCAAAGACGCGGTTGAGTTCGTAGAGGTGAGCGTGGCCGGTGATGAAAGCGCTCGCTTGGAAACGGCCTCCAGCGATCAGTTCGAGCGCTTTGCGGCAGATGGCCGGGGTGTGATGGAAGGTGGCGCGCAGGGTGATGTCGCTGTAGTGAATCCGATTGGTATCGAGAGTGACGTGCGTGTCTGCCGCGCAGCCTCCGAAGAAGTTCACGGTGCCGCCTTTGCGAACCAGTTCCACCGCCTCCTGCCAGGCTTCCGGTACGCCGACAGCTTCAATAGCGATGTCGACGCCGCGATCCTTGGGAGTGAGAGCGCGGGTTTCGCGGATGGCTCTGCGAATGCTTGAGGTCTGCACCACATGCGCCGCGCCTAATTGCCGCGCGGCCTCCACCTGGCCATCGTGCTTGACGATGGCGATAACCTCGTAGCCGGCCAATGCCGCAACATGCAGAATCATGAGTCCCAGCGGGCCGCCGCCGATCACGGCCACCGTATCGCCGGAACGCGGATGGGAATCCTCAAAGCCATGAACCGCACAGGCGAGAGGTTCAGTCAGGGCCGCGTGCTCCAGGGGCACATGCGCAGGGACGATAAGTGTGTTCTTTGCCACGATGCGGGCGGGGATGCGAATGAACTCGGCATAAGCGCCGTTGTTGAAGAGCAGATCGTCGCAGAGATTTTCCTGGCCGCGTTCGCAGAAATAACACTGGCCGCAGGGAGCGGAATTGAGCGCGACCACCCGATCGCCGGTGGAGAAATTCGCTACGCCCTCGCCTGCTTCGACAACCGTGCCTGCCAACTCGTGACCAAAAAGCGCGGGAGGTACGATCATGCGCGCATGATAGCCGCGGCGAAAGACCTTGAGGTCGGTTCCACATGTAAGCGCAGCGCCCACACGGACGATCAATTCGCCCGGCGCGGCCTCGGGAACCGGAACGCGTTCGATGCGAATATCTTCTCGACCGTGGAGGATTGCAGCCTTCATGGTTGTCGCCATCAAGTCCCTCCTAGTGCGCGCCTGCTCCAGGTGCAGGCTCAATCATAATCTTCATTGAGCCCGGCTGGGGATGCGAAGCGATTTCAATCGCTTCGACGGCCTGTTCCAGCGAAAAGCGATGAGAAATCAATTGCGTAAGGTCGAAGCCGTTGCGGTATCCGCCCAGAACCAGGTCCGTAACTTCATCGAGAATGGTGAACGAGGACGAGTATGAACCGATCAGGGTCTTCTCGTCCATACAAACCGCCGCTGGGTCGATTATGGTTTCACCGTGCTGGGTCTGGGCAAAGAGCATCACCTTGCCGCCGGGGCGGGCTGCGTCCATTGCGGTGCGGATCAAGGCATTGCCTCCGACTGCCAGAATGACAGCGTCGGCGCCACGGCCCTCGGTTGCGGCAAAGGCACGTTCGACCACGTTTTCAGTGCCAGCATGAATCGGCTCCGTGAGGCCGAACCGCGCGGCAATGGCGTGGCGTTCCGGGAACATATCGGAGGTAAGCACGCGAGCGCCAGTGCGCCGGGCGAGCGCGGCGTGCATCAGGCCGATGGGGCCTTGGCCGATGACCAAAACCGTATCGTCGGCGGCGAGATTGAGCATCTTCACGCCCTTTAGAACGGTATTGACAGGCTCAATAAAGGCCGCCTGCTCAAAGGGCACTTCGTCAGGAATGCGCACTACGCCGCGAAGATTGACGACGAAGTCCATCACCCGGATGTACTCGGCAAAGCCGCCGCCGGAGGGTTCCATGCCCGCAGTCGTGCCGACCTGCTTGTAGACCAGGCACTGCGCCGGAGTCTGCTTGCGGCAATAGAAGCACTCGCCGCAGGGAACGTGGTGGAAGACCATAACCCGCTCGCCCACAGCATGGCTGGTGACGCCTTCGCCAACCTTGACGATGGTTCCGGCCATCTCATGGCCGAAGATGCGGGGCGCGGAGTGGGAGCCGGTATGTACCTTCTTCAGATCAGTTCCGCAGATGCCGCAGGTCGCAATTTTGACAAGGAGTTCGCCGGGGCCAATCGAAGGAACGGGAACGGTCTCGATGCGCAAGTCGTTGACGCCCCGGTAGACGACGGCGCGCATGGTGGTGGGAATCCTGGGCTCAATGAGGCTTTTAGTTTGTGAGGTTTGGCTTGCCATTCTGTTTTGCGATAGCTCCGGGTCGATCCAGATTTTCGAGCAGGGCGTCCGTTATGGCCTGGGCAGCCTTCTTACTATTCTCGCCCATCCGGATGAGCGCGGGCCAGAGCCAGGGCCTTGGAATAACAAAAAGAACGAAGCGGGCCAGTTGAAATTGCCCCTGGGGTGAAATGAATCGATCGAAGTCAGGCAGATTGTCGCTGAATCCGTCGCTGACGCCCTTGATACATTGGAACGGGATTCCGCGCATTGCGGCCAGCCGGGCGATGGCTGCCGCCTCCATATCGATAAGGCTGGCATTGTAGGCGGCAGCAAGACGCTGCTTTTCGATTGCGTTCGCTACCTTGGGGCTGGTGACGAGCCAGAAATCGCCAGACGTCGGGTATGTGGAGAAACGCTCCCCAGTCCCAACATCGATGACTCCTGCAACGTTGTAAGCCTTGCCGCACAGGAGCGACTCGCTCAGGGCTCCAGCCCAGCCAACTGAAAAAACCCGGTCGATGGCTCCGTCTTTCTCGATTTCAGCGAAGGCGCGCGTTGCGGCTTGCTGGCCGGCTCCGGCGCAGGCGGCGACCCACTCGCCTTGATGGAGAGGCCAGCGCAGGCGCCACAACTCCACATTGCCGCGCTTTTCATGGATCCAACCCTCTTTGGCGTTTGCATTGAGGAATGGCTTCAGTTCGCCAGCCATGGCGGCGATGATGGCGACTCTGGTCATGCCTTGGCCTGCGACCCGGTCTCCGCCACATACCCGTTGGTGCGAAACCACTCGATCGCCGCGCGCATAGCGGGATAGACAGGCACGATGCGGAAATCCAGTTCCTGCTGGGCGTGGGCAGAGGAGGCAAACATCTTTTTGCGGCCCATGCGCACCTCTTCGAGCGTGGCGCGAGGCTCACGACCACCGATGCGGCCGGTGATCCACTCCTCGAAAAACGCATAGGTAGCTGCCACTGCGAAGGGAATCTTGACCGTGGGTGAGGGAATGCCGGTAATGGCCGACATCTTGTCGAGGATCTGCTTGAGGGTCAGGTTTTCGCCGCCGAGGATATACCGGTGGCCCGGCTGGCCCTTGGTCAGGGCCGCCACGTGGGTACGCGCGACCTCGGAGACATCCACGAGGTTCAGGCCGGTATCCATGTAGGCCGGGAATTTGCCGTTCAGGAAATCCAGGAAGATGCGGCCTGTGGGCGTGGGCTTGGCGTCATTGGAGCCGATGGGCGAAGTCGGATTAAGGATGATGACCTGCTGGCCAGCCTGAGCGGCCTTGATGGCTTCCTGCTCCGCGAGAAACTTGGACCGCTTGTAGTGACCGACCATGTCACGCAACGAAACCGGCGTGTCTTCGTTAATGACTATGCCGTCGGTACGGAAGTGCATGGTAGCCACGCTCGAGGTGTAAACGACGCGCGGAACGCCAGCTTCCCGGGCCAGGCGCAGCAGTTCGCGCGTGCCGTCGACGTTGGCGTGGTACATGGCGGCCGGGTCGGGAATCCAGAGGCGGTAGTCGGCAGCTACGTGGACCACCGCATCGCAGTCTTTGAGCGCTGGAGCGAGTGTCTCTGGTTGGGCGAGGTCGCCGACGTGGGTGTCACCGGCGATGCCCTCAAGATTGGCTAGCTTACTGGTCTTGCGGACCAGCAGGCGCAGGTTGGCGCCCTCGGCGGCCAGCGCCTTAGCCACATGATGGCCTACAAATCCGGTGGCGCCTGTCAGGAAGACTTTCATCGTAGAAATCAGAGTTCAGTTTACGCTTTTGAAGAGACATAATTTGCGCCCTATGCGAATAATGCAATATTGCATTACACTGTAAACGAGCGTGAGAGCGAGAAATTGATATGGCTACATTGACGATTACCGCGCGGGGACAGGTGACGTTCAAGAAAGAAGTACTGAAGCATCTTGGCGTAAAGCCGGGAGAAAGAATCGCGCTGGAGTTGCTGCCAGGTGGACGGGGCATATTAAAGGCTGCCAAGCCATCGGGATCGATTGACGGCTTTATTGGCATCCTTGCCGGCCGGACAAAGAAGGTCGCGAGCATCGAGGAGATCAATGCGACAACGGCGCAAAGTTGGGCTGGCAGGAGATGAAAATTACTGTCGATACGAATGTGCTGGTTCGCGCGGCAGTGCGCGACGATCCGAAACAAGCGGTTACAGCGGCCAAGCTTTTGAGGAATGCCAGTATCGTCGCCGTTACACTGCCCAGCCTATGTGAATTTGTGTGGGTGCTCGAAAGCGTCTACAAGTTTGGCAGGGAGGAGATTGCGCTTGCGCTCGAATCTCTCTGCGATTCCGCGAATGTCGCACTGGACCGTCCTGCCGTTGAGGCGGGATTGGCAATCCTGAGGAGCGGCGGGGACTTCGCCGACGGCGTAATTGCCCATGAAGGAAGCTGGCTTGGCGGCGAAACTTTCGTTTCCTTCGATAGGAAGGCTGTCCTGCTCATCAGCGGTCGCGGCCAAGCCGCCAGATTACTGGCGTGAATGTGGGACTAAGCCAAAATGTGGCCAGCACCCTGGCTACTTGATGGCCTGCAAATCTGTTGGCGCCAGCTAAGTGCCAACTCCGCTTCCCGCTATTCCAGCGCATCAGGCACGAGCGCGATGTTCTTTTCGCCCGCGGCCTTTTTCTCGTTGTAGTTCTTCACCCAGTCTTCCCAGTGCTTTCCGGCGGCGCGGTCCTTGCCACTGAATTCGAGGCGTGCGATTTCGGCATAGCTGACCTTGCGCTTTTCGGGAGCTTTGGGCGTGAAGTATTGCACCCAGGAATCCGACAGCGTGGGACCGGTTTGGCGGTTGAAGATATACGCTTCGATGCGCTCGCCGGACTTGAGAGTGAGCGTTACGTCGCCGCGATAGTCGAGAGCTTTTTCGAGAGCCTGGCGCAGATCGTCGTCGTTGGCCAACGTGGGCACCCAGCCTTCAAGCTGTTGATGCTGAGAGCCAGGCGCCAGTTCCAGTGCCTCCACCTGTTCGCGGGTGTACTTGAGAACTTCGGCTGTCATACGTGGGTCTCCTCGAGCTCATTGGTTGGGCTCTCAATCTGAACCAGAGCAGCAGGGCCGTGGGCCACAGGCTCGTTGAGCAGATCCAGCGCATGCTTGTCAGGATATCGATTGAAGGTTCCGCGCACCATGGCCAGGAAGCCCTTTAGCGAACCAAAGCCGTCGATGACCGCAGGAGCTTCATAGCCGCAGCTCACCATGCAGTTGGCGCACTTTGGATTACCGCTGGGAACTCCGTACTCTTCCCAATTTGTGGTTTCGAGCAGTTCCTTGTAGCTGTCTGCATAGCCCTCCTGCAACAGGTAGCAGGGCTTCTGCCAGCCAAAGATGTTATAAGCCGGCATTCCCCACGGAATGCAATCGTAGTTGCGGTCACCCATCAGGAACTCGAGAAACAGGGGTGACATATTGAACTTCCAGGTAGGCTTGCGGTTGGACAGGATAGCGCGGAAAAGACGCCGCACGCGGGCGCGTCCCATGAATTTTGTCTGGTCCGGCGCCTTGTCGTAGCTGTAGCCGGGCGAAAGCACGACACCTTCGACGCCCATGCCCATAACTTCATCAAAGAAGCTGCGCACGCTGTTGGGATCGGTGCCGTCAAAGAATGTGGCGTTGGTGGTGACGCGGAAACCGCGCTTAACGGCCTCCTTGATGCCCTCGACCGCGATGTCGTAGCCGCCTTCGCGGCATACGGAGTAGTCGTGATGCTCGCGCTGCCCGTCAAGGTGGACCGAGAAGGTGAGGTATTTCGAAGGCGTGAACTCCGGCAGGCGGCGCTTGAGTTCGAGCGCGTTGGTGCAGAGGTAAATGTACTTCTTGCGCGCGATGAGGCCCTGGACGATTTCGACAATCTGCGGATGCAGCAGAGGCTCGCCGCCGGGCAGTGAGACCATGGGAGCGCCGCACTCATCCACTGCGGCGAAGCATTCCTCGGGCGTGAGCTGCTTCTTCAAAATATGGGGCGGGTACTGCACCTTGCCGCACCCGGCACAAGCCAGGTTGCAGCGGAAGAGCGGCTCCAGCATCAGCACCAGGGGATAGCGCTTTGTGCCGGTCAGCTTCTTCTTGAGGACGTAGGTGGAAACCGTCCACATCTGAGAGATAGGAATAGCCATATTTGAGTTAACCTCCAGCGCCGATGGCGGCGCGATCCATGGCCCGCTTATAGCCGGTAAGAGCCAAAAGCGGGAAGTACTGGCGATAACCGTGATACGCCAGGTAAAAAACTCTCGGGAAGCCCGTTCCGGTAATGATGCTCTGGCGCGTTGCGCCCTCGCCCATTGACTCGTCCCAGCCGCCGTCGGGCAGTTGGCGTGAAAGCAGCCAGCGAACACCCTTGGCAAGAGAATCAGAGCGGTCGTCGCCCGCAGCCAGCAGACCAAGCAACGCCCAGGCCGTCTGCGAAGGGGTGCTCGGCCCAACGCCGCGCGTATTCGGGTCGTCGTAACTTCCGCACGTTTCTCCCCAGCCGCCGTCAGAATTCTGAACCATGCGAATCCATTCGGCGCCCTGTTGAATCTGCGGCTCGAGATGATCGACGCCAATGGCGTCAAGGCCGCGCAGAACCAGAAACGTTCCGTAAATGTAGTTGACGCCCCAACGGCCAAACCAGCTTCCGTCCGGCTCCTGCTCCTTGAAGATGAACCTGATCGCCTTTTCGATGCGCTTGTCGCCGCGCGTGTATCCGTAGGTCGCCAGCATCTCCAGGATGCGCCCGGTGATATCGACCGTCGGCGGATCGAGCATCGCGTTGTGATCCGCGAAGGGGATGTACTGGAAGATCATCTTGGTGTTGTCTTTGTCGAAGCTGCCCCAGCCGCCATTGCGGCATTGCATGGCGAACTCCCACTCGATGGCCCGTTCGGCAACCTGGTGTTGATAGCGCTCGCGGGGATTATCCACCTTATTGAGCGCCAGCAGCACCTGAGCGGTATCGTCGGTATCGGGGTAGAATTCGTTGTTGAACTCGAAGTACCATCCGCCCGGATCGACGTTGGGAACCTTCACGGCCCAGTCGCCCTTATGCCTGACTTCCTTGGAGAGCAGCCAGTCGGCAGCCTTGACCATGCTTGGATCGGAGCGAGATACGCCCGCTTCGCCCAAGGCGTAGACGGCCTGCGCAGTGTCCCAAACCGGCGATGCACAGGGCTGCATGCGGAAGGTCGGCTCGGGCATCACATCGTTGGCCGGCTCCTCGATACCCAGCTTCTCAAATTCATCGCGGGCGCGGATCACCTGGGGATCGTCCTCCGAGTACCCCAGGCAACGCAGGGCGATGATCGCGTTCAACATGGCCGGGTAGATGGCGCCCAGCCCGTCCGTCATCTCCAGGCGCTCGAGCATCCATTTTTCCGCCTTCTTCAGCGCCAATTTGCGCAGCGGACGGAGGTGAACGGCTTCAACCCAATGCAGGATTCTGTCCACAATGATGAAGAAGTTGCGCCAGGAGAAGATCTTCTTTCGATCCATGTGCAGGCGGAGTTTCGCCTTGGCCCGGCCGCCGACAAACAACTCGTCAATTCCCTGCTCTGCGGGGAGTTTCTTGAACGGCTTCTTCGCGTAGAGAATCGCCAGGGGCACCAGGATCGAACGCGACCACGAGGAGATTTCGTAGATATTGAAGTAGAACCAGTTGGGAAAGAGAACGATCTCCGGCGGTATGGCAGGCACCGCGTCGTAGTCGTATTCGCCCAGAGCGCAGAGGTACATTTTGGTGAAGGTGTTGCACGCCACCACCCCTCCATGCGCCAGAATCCACTCGCGGCACTTCACCATGCGCGGGTCGTCCGCAGTCAGGCCCATGATCTTCGCCGAGGAATAGCACTTGACCGACAGCGAGATATTACCGGGGCCACCGGGGTAAATGCTCCAACTGCCATCCTCGTTCTGGTAGCGCATCAACTCAGCAAACGCCCGCTTGAGCCGGCCAGGATCACCGCTTTCCAGCAGCGTATGCAAAAAAATGTAGTCGGCCTCGAGCATGGCGTCAGCTTCAAGTTCGCCGCACCAGTACCCTTCAGAATGCTGCTTGGAAAGAAGAAAGTCGCGCGCGCGAACGATGGACGACTCTACATCAGCCAGGTCCGCGTCCAGCCTGCCAAATCTGGGCGCCGCGGTTTGTGTCTTCGCTTGCTTTAGACTCATGCGGTTTAAAACGCCTCGGTTACCCTAAGGAACATTCAGATCTACCTTGATTCCGGCCACGCGGCGCACCCGAATGTAGCGCACCTTCCTGGTGGCCTTGCCGGAGCCAGAAGGAAACCAATCAGCGGACCGGCACGGACTCTGCTCCGCCCGCGCTGCCAATGGCTTGCACAATCTCCGGCGGCAGGCCGAAACGCACATTTTCTGGCATGACTTCCACTTCTTCGACGCTGGTGAAACCGTTTTGACGCAAATAATTAACTACGTCCTCGACCAGAACTTCAGGCGCAGAGGCTCCTGCTGTTACCGCGACAGTGTTCACGTTCTGCAACCAGGCGGGGTCGATAGCCTGAGAATTGTCAATCAGATAGCCTATGGTGCCAAGGTTGCGGGAGACCTCCACAAGGCGGTTGGAGTTTGAGCTGTTCGTGGAGCCCACCACCAGCACCAGACCTGCGTCGTGGGCCACGTTGCGCACCGCCACCTGACGGTTCTCAGTGGCATAGCAGATGTCCTGCGAGTGAGGGCCAACAATATTTGGAAACTTGATCTTGAGGGCGTGGATGATGTCGCGCGCCTCGTCCAGGCTGAGCGTGGTCTGGGTGAGATACGCGACATGATCCGGGTCGGGTACTTTGAGGGCATCGACCTCGGCAACGTTGGAGACAACCTGGGTCACTTCAGGGGCTTCGCCCAGCGTACCCTCGATTTCGTCGTGGTCGCGGTGTCCGATCAGGACCAGCGAGTAGCCCTGCCGGGCAAACTTGACGGCCTCAATGTGGACCTTGGTCACCAGTGGGCAGGTGGCGTCAATCACCTTGAGGTTGCGGCCCTTGCTGCGGTCGCGAACCGCGGGCGACACTCCGTGGGCGCTGTAGATGACGCGCTGGCCGTCAGGCACGTCGTCGATTTCATGAACGAAAATAGCGCCTTTTTCTGCTAGTTCATTCACGACATAGCGGTTATGGACGATTTCGCGGCGCACATAAATGGGCGCACCGAAGGTCTCAAGAGCGATCTTGACGATGTCGATCGCGCGCACCACGCCGGCGCAAAAGCCACGTGGCTTGAGCAACAACACCCTCTTCTGGCTGGGGGAAGTCCCGGCGGGGATACCGTTTGGGATGGATTCGAGGACAGTTGTGGTCACATCAACCAGTATATCAATGGGTGGGCTTAGAGCAATTCCAGGATTACCGTACCCTGGCAAAACTCATGCGAGGTTGCC
>Ga0114951_10004882_pt1 | contig 12695 bp, 5 predicted proteins | sample AM7aDNAmetaG_FD_88677 | JGI IMG/M metagenome (GOLD analysis project Ga0114951, IMG submission 88677) | Freshwater microbial communities from Finland to study Microbial Dark Matter (Phase II) - AM7a DNA metaG | ecosystem: Environmental > Aquatic > Freshwater > Lake | place: Finland: Lake Alinen... | reverse complement strand
TGAATTATCCGGGGCTGGACCTGGTGCGGACCAATGTCGCGCAGTCGAATTACACCGCCGCTAAGACGAACCTCGCCGCCTATCTCCGCGCCCGCACTAATGTCACCTGGTTTTTTGACCCGCACGCGGTCACCAATGCCGTCGCCTATAACCAGTCTTCGGCCGACCAGACCACCAACGGCTATGTGAACAACATCGGCATCGGTTACACCTTCACCAACGGGGTCGTGGACTGGTTTTACAACGTGACTAAGGATGCGAACTATAGCTACGCCGACAACAACGAGTGGCAATGGCAGATGAACCGCATGAATCCCTGGCCCAATCTCGGCAACACCGCCTGGGGCACCGGCGATGATATCTACACCAAGTTCTGGGTGGCGCAATTCCGCAGTTGGTTGACCGCCTGTCCCGTGCCTTCCAGCCAGCAGAATGGCTCCGGTTCCTGCTGGCGGACTATTGAGTCCGGCATCCGCATGAACAGCAACTGGCCGAACACTTACCATCGCTTTCTCTTTTCGACCACTTTCACGGATCAGGATGTGTGTGACTATATCAAGTCGTGTCTCGAGCACTCCCGCTACCTTTCGAACTACTGCACGGCGGGAAACTGGCTGACCATGGAAATGTCCGGACTCTACACGGTGGGCGCTCTTTATCCCGAGGCGAAGGATGCCACCGCCTGGCGGGTGTTTGCCGGACAGAAGCTTTACGTCGAGGAGACGAACCAGTTCTACCCCGACGGTGTGCAGAAGGAAATGTCGCCCGGTTACCACGGCGTGGCGCTCGGCAACATCCTGACCATTTACAATGTGGCGGCGCTCGAAGGCATCACCCCGGAACTGCCCACGAATTATGTGGCCAACCTGGAGAACGGTTACGCGCACTATCTCCGGTTGATGGCCCCGGATCGCACGATGCCGCAATTCAACGATTCCATCAGTGCGCCGGACGCGAAGGGCGCGCTCGCCACCGCCGCCGCGCTGTTCACCAACCGCCTCGACTTCCTCTGGGTCGGCAGTGACGGCGCTGCGGGCGCGCCGCCGGCCTTCGTCTCCTGTAATTATCCCTGGGCAGGCTACAATGTCATGCGCTCGGGCTGGAGCCGGACGGACAACTACCTCTGTCTCGACGGCGGGGCGATGGGTGCGGCCCACCAGCATCAGGACAAGCTCAATGTCGTTCTCTGGGCCTATGGGCGGCGGATACTGTTCGATTCCGGCGGTGGAAACTATGAGACGAGTATATGGCGCAGCTACGCCACTTCCGCCTACGGCCACAACACGGTTATTGTGGACGGACAAGCCCAGGCGGGCGGAGATGGCAGTTCATCTTACAGCGATCCGGACTACGTCGCGCAAGCGCCGATTAATTCGCGTTGGGAGACGGATGTGAACCGCGATTTCGCCGCCGGAATTTACAACCTCGGTTTCGGGAGCTATACGAGCCGGCCCGCGACCCAGACCCGGCGGATTCTTTTTATCAAGCCCGACATCTATCTGGTGGCGGATACTCTAGTCCCGACTAATTCTACCACCAGTCACACTTACGAAGCGCGCTGGCATTTGCTCCCGACCAACACACTCATGGACGCCAGCACCAAAGCCGTGACCACTACCGATTCTGGCCTGCCGAATCTCGCAGTGACCCCCTGTCTGTTGTCGAACCTCACCGTGGCCACAGTGGTGGCCCGCTCCAATGCCAGCTATAACTTGCTGCTCGGCTGGAACGTCACCGGTAGCCAGTCCGGCCCGTCACCTGCCACCACTGTGACGCACACCCTTGCCGCCATGGGGACAAATCAATTCCTCACTTTGCTGATGCCCCTGCCGGCGGGCGCGGCCAATCCAGTCACCAATATCGTCGCCACCGGGCCGACTTCGTCCTGCCTCGAACTATCCGATGGCCGCAGACTGCTCGTTTCCGCCGACCCGAATCCCGCCCGCGGCTTGAGGTTCGTCGAACTGCTCGCGGACGGCACCACCAACCGCATCGCCGGTGGGGGCTTCACTGCGCCGACCATTTCCACTCTGACCGATCAGGCCACCTCTCCGAACACGCCGATCGGGCCGCTGGCGTTCACGGTCGGCGAAACCAATCTCTCACCCACCAACCTCATGGTGCTCGCGCAATCCCTCGACCCGCGCATCGTCGCCAACACCAGCCTCGTAGTCGGTGGTTCCGGCTCGAACCGCACCGTCACCATCACGCCCGCACCGGGTCGCGCTGGCACCGCGCCGATCCAGCTCACGGTTCTGGATACGAACGGCGCCACGGCGTCGATGCAGTTCAATGTGAATGTGGTGGTCCCACAGGCGGTGGCGTATTTCTGGGACACGTCCATCACCCCCGGCCTGCAACCCGGCAGCGCGGTCTGGAGCGGTGCGGATCCCAACTGGTCTGCCACCAACTCGGGTTCCAATCCGCTTCTGCCCTGGCCCGCGTTGGGCAACGATGCCGTCTTCACCGGCACGGGCGGCACTTACAGTGTCACCGTCAACGCCACCCAGAACGTGAATCAACTCACGTTCAGCAACGGCACCTTTACGGTCGGGGGTGGCACATTAAACCACTTCATTGGTCTGATGAATATCACCACGGCCAGCAACGCCACCCTCAACTCACCGCTCATCGCCGACACGGACCTCATCAAGCTCGGCGCGAGCACACTGACACTGGGCGGCCCGGCCAGTTACTCCGGCGACACCTTCGTGACTCTTGGCACGCTCAAACTGGCATCGAATGATCTCCTGCCTGCATCGAGTGGACTGACGTTGGGACTAGGTGGCGGCGCGGGCACCCTAGACCTGGGCACTGCCAGCCAGAGTTTCAGTGGTCTCAGTGTGTCGACCACGAACAGCGCGATCACCAATCTCATCACCTTGGGCAGCAGTCAGGCGATGAGGATTACCGGCAACTTCATCGTTGGTTTTGATAACGGAGGCATCAGCACCACCAAGCTAAGGATGTCCGGCGGTGGGGCGTTGCTGGCCACCAACGCCGGGCAGAATTTCGTCGTCGGCTGCAGCGTGGCTATCGCCAATATCACCAGTTACGGCAATAGCGCCGTGCTCGATCTGGCCAGACTGGGTAGTGTCACGCTGGGCACCAGCAACTCGCCGCTCAATGAATTACGGGTCGGCTATGGCAATGGCAGCGGTTCGACGAGTCATACCCTGACGCTATCGGATACGAACAATAGTATCAGCGCAACCACCGTGCAGGTGGGCAATTCAATGGGTGCCAACGGCAGCTCCGGCACGTTGCTACTCGGTGCCGGGACGAATGTCATTGCGGCGGACACCATCAACATCGGCCTGTCCAAGGTGGCCGGCACCGTCAAGTTTGCGTCACAGACGGCCGGCAGTCCGGGCACCGTGGCCATCGGCGGCCGGACCGGACCGGCTGCCGCGATCTGGATCGGCTACAAGAACGGCACCGGCACCGCCGCAAATCCGACCAGCACGCTGGATCTGCGGGGCCACAACGCCACGGTCACCGCCAGTAGTCTGTCCATCGCCGTGGAGAACGGCACCAGCAGCGGCGGCGAGACGGCCGCGCTCTACTTCGATGCCGGCAACTTCACGGTGACCAATGTCAACATCGCCGCCAAGAGTGGCACCAGCACGAGTCCGGCCAGCGGCACGCTGAACCTCGGTGGCGGCACCTTCACGGTTTGCGGGGGCGGCAGTTTCACCCTCGCCTCGCAGAATACCGCCAGCACCGCCAGCGGCACCTTGAACATCACCGGCGGCACCTTGAATTGCCAGGCGGACATTCTCGACGGCGGCGGCACCAACACGACGACCATCACCCTCAACGGTGGGAGCCTGAATTTATTCGGTCACCAGCTGGGTTCGACCACGAACATCAATGTCCTCAATTTTCAGGCTGGCTCGCTCTTCAACGTCGGCGAGATCAATGCCGGGAGTCCGCTGGTGAAAACCGGATCGGGGTTGCTCACGCTGGGCGGCACGAATGGTTTTACCGGCGGAACGGTGGTTAGCGCCGGCACGCTGCAGCTCGCCGGTAATCTGGCCAGTAGTCTGACGGTGAGCAACGGCGGGCTCAATGGCAGCGGCGCCATCGCCAGCAACCTTACGCTGACTGCTGGCGCAACCTTCCAGCCGCGCCTCAACGGCTATGTCGCTGGCAGCAACTACGACCAGATTGTTGTCGCCAAAATCGTCACACTCGCCGGCAGCCTTGGACCCAGTGTCACGAACGCGAGTGCGCTGCCCGCCGGCTACACCTTCAACCTCATCCGCAACGACAGCGCGCTGCCCGTGAGCGGCACGTTCGCCGGACTGCCACAACTTGCCACCTTCACCAACAGCCCGCTCATCTGGCGGGTCAATTACCAGGGCGGTGACGGCAACGACGTCACGCTCACGCTGCTCACCGGCGGGGGTGTGATGCCGCCCAGTGTCACGCTGAACGCGCCGACCAATGGTGCCACCGTCGGCGTGCCGCTAACCCTCGCCGCCACCGCCGCCTCACCGTGGGGCATTGCTGCCGTGGATTTCTATTCCAGCGCGCTGTTGCTCGGGACCGATTCCAATGCACCCTATGCCCTGACGCTGAGCGGCGTGGTTCCCGGCTTTCACACCTTTACCGCCGTGGCGCACGATAGCTCCAGTCTCAGCACCACAAGTGCGCCCGTCACTGTCAATGTGGTGGGCAGTCCGCCCGCCACGCTGCCGATGCTCGGCCTGACGCTGGGCGGTGGTCCGCCGCAACTTCAGATCAACGGTCCGGCGGGCTACTTCTACCTCGTGGAGGCGGCCACCAATCTCACGATCTGGAACACACTCTTTGCGACCAATCCATCCGCCCTGCCGTTCATCTGGCAGGATCCGAACACGAACGCTTTCGTCCAGCGCTTCTATCGCGTGCGGCTGGGGCCTTGAAGTTTTGCCCGAGCAACGAAGTGGAATCACCCGCGAGAATCAACTGTTCGCAGGCGACGATCTCCATGACCTGAGTGGTTACCGACCAGGCACGTCGGTTGCCGGTAGCCCGACCACCAGCCGAACGCAAATTCAAGAAGGCCAGCTGGCGAGCAATACGGGCAGGGAATTGATTTAACCCAAGCCCGGCAGCGCCGCTGTAAAAAAACAGATTGCGGGAACCACACCTACCGTTTACAAAGGTTCAGTCATTCTATGAAGACTGTCTCTCAAAACAAGCTCATCGCCGCCGCGCTCGTCTGCCTTTGCGCCGCCGCTTCATCCACCACAACGCTTCAAGCCCAAACCATCAGTTCGCGGTTGCAACCGCTATCGGTCGCGCCGACCACGACGGAAGCCGGCGGTGGGGCCGCGGCGGACACGCAGGATCAGGAAGCCGAGCTGGCGAAGAAACTCCAGAACCCCGTCGCCGCCCTCATCAGCGTGCCGATCCAGAACAACTGGGACTTCGGTCTCGGCGAAGCGCACGCGATGAAATACACCGCCAACATCCAGCCGGTGGTCCCGATTTCCATCAGTGAGGATTGGAACCTCATCCTCCGCACCATCCTGCCGGTGATTTACCAGGAAGCGCTGGACAACAAACCGGGAGCGCCGGACAGCGTTGGGAAAAGTCATGCCGGTCTGGGTGACACCACGCAAAGCTTCTTCTTCTCGCCCAAGGCGCCCGTGGGCGGCTGGATTCTGGGTGCCGGACCGGTGGGTTATTATCCCACGGCTACCACCGATTATCTGGGCGGCGGCAAGTGGGGCGCGGGTCCGACCATTGTGGCGCTACAGCAGACGCACGGGTTCACCTACGGCGTGCTGGCCAACCAGATCTGGTCCTTCGCCGGCCAGCATGATCGCCAGAACATCAACGCCACCTACCTCCAGCCGTTCGTCTCCTTCACCACCAAGACCTACACGACGTTCGCCGTGAACACCGAGTCCACCTACGACTGGCAGTCGGCTCAGGCGACGGTGCCGATGAATTTCATGGTTCAGCAGTTGGTCAAGATTGGAAAGATGCCGGTCGCCTTCCAAGCGGGCTACCGCTACTACCTCAACAAACCGGACAGCGGCCCGGACTGGGGTTTGCGCTTCACCGTCACGTTCCTGTTTCCAAAGTAATAAATCAATCCTGGGAAAAAGCGGGCGATTAGCATGAGTTGTCCGTTGTTTTCCCGGCGCAAATTAGTATTGCCGCCGCCGCGGCGACGCGGTAAAAATTCACCGCGGATGAGTCAGTTTTCAGTAGCGATTAAATTTAAATGAACCAGCAAACCTGAAAGGACATGTATGAAACGAAATGACCTGTTGCGATACAGCCTGGCCGCCTCCGTAACCTGGATGAGTTCACTGGCCCCGGCGACTTGGGCCGAAATCCAAACCACCGGGACGCCGGGCGCGCCCGACGCGACGACCACCATCAGCGGCAAGGAATTGCCCGCGCCCGACCCGAAGTTCGGCGGTGTGATCAAGAACGACGCCCTGAAATCCAAGGCCTGGTGGGCACCGCGCATAGTTCCGCCGAAACAAGCTCCCAACATCCTGCTCATCATGACCGACGATTCGGGCTTCGGCGTGCCGAGCACGTTCGGCGGCGTCATCCCGACCCCGACGATGGACCGACTTGCCCTGTCCGGTCTGCGCTATAACAATATTCACTCCACAGCGCTCTGTTCGCCGACGCGTGCCGCGCTTATCACCGGCCGCAACCATCACTCGGCCGGTTTCGGCGTCATCTCCGAGCAGGCCACGGGTTTCCCGGGCTACAACAGTATCATCGCGAAGGACAAGGCCACCATCGGCCGCATCCTGCTGGACAACGGCTACGCCACGTCCTGGTTTGGCAAGGACCACAACACGCCCGCCTTCGAGGCGAGCGCGATCGGGCCGTTCGACCAATGGCCGACCGGCCTGGGCTTCGAGTATTTTTACGGGTTCGTCGGCGGCGACGCCAACCAGTGGGAACCAAATCTGTTCCGCAACACGACGCAGATTTATCCCTTTCTGGGCAAGCCGGCGGGAACCTGGAATCTCGTCACCGCCATGGCCGACGACGCAATTGATTGGATGAACCGTTTGAACCAGGTGGATCCGAGCAAGCCCTTCTTCTGTTATTATGTTCCCGGCGCCACGCACGCGCCGCATCATCCCACCAAGGAATGGGTGGACAAGATCCATGACCTGCACCTTTTCGACAAGGGCTGGAACGCCGTTCGCGAGCAGATCTTTGAGAACCAGAAGCGCCTCGGCGTGATTCCAGCGAACACCCAGATCGAACCCTGGCCGACGAATGTCATCAAGAACTGGGAGGATTGCACGCCCCAGGAGCAGAAGCTCTATATCAAGCAGGTCGAAGTCTTCGCCGCTTTTGAGGCCTACAACGACCATGAAATCGGCCGCGTCATCCAGGCGGTGGAAGACATGGGCAAGCTGGACAACACGCTCATCATCTATATCAACGGCGATAACGGCACCAGCGCCGAGGGTGGCCCGCTCGGCACGCCCAATGAAGTGGCGTTCTTCAACGGTGTTTCGGTCCCCGTGGATGTGCAGATGAAGTGGTATGATGTCTGGGGCACGGAAGCGACCTACAACCACATGTCGGCGGGCTGGTCCTGGGCCTTTGACACGCCCTTCACCTGGTTCAAGCAGAACGCCTCGCGACTCGGCGGCATCCGTCAGAACATGTGCGTTTCGTGGCCCGGCCATATCAAGGATCAGGGTGCCCTCCGCGAACAGTTTATGCACGTCATTGACGTGGTGCCCACCCTGCTTGAAGTCTCCGGCATCCCTGCGCCCGAGACGGTGGATGGCATCCCGCAGAAGCCCATCGAGGGCACCAGCTTTGCCTACACATTCGATGCGAAGAATGCCAAGGCACCCTCGAAGCATACCACCCAGTATTTTGAGATGTTCGGTCAATGGGCGCTTTACCACAATGGCTGGATGTTGAGCACCGAGGTGAACCGCGCGCCGTGGGAAGCCTTCGGCGCCGCTAATCCGGACCCGCTCAACAACCAGATCCTCCAACTCTACAACCTGGATCAGGACTTCAGCCAGTCCCAGGACCTCGCCGGCAAGTATCCGGACAAGGTGAAAGAGCTGAAGAAAATGTTCATTGCGGAAGGGAAGAAGTATCAGGTCTTCCCCATGGACGCTTCCGTGGCTGCCCGCATCGTGGCCCCGCGCCCGAACATCACTGCTGGCCGCACCGAGTTCGTTTACACCAAGCCCATGATCGGCCTGCCGCAGGGCGATTCCCCGTTCCTGCTCGATAGTTCCTACACCATCACGGCGGAGATTGAAGTGCCGGAAGGCGGTGCCGAGGGCATGATCCTGACCTCCGGCGGACGTTTCGCTGGCTACGGCTTCTACCTGCTCAAGGGCAAGCCGGTCTTCCTCTGGAACCTGATTGACCTGAAACGCATCAAGTGGGAAGGCCCGGACGCGCTCACGCCCGGCAAGCATACGCTGGAGTTCGACTTCAAGTATGACGGCCTCGGCGTGGCCACGCTCGCATTCAACAACATGAGCGGTCTGGGTCGCGGCGGCGTGGGCACGCTCAAGGTGGACGGCAAGGAAGTTGCCAGGCAGACCATGGAACACACTCTGCCCATGATCCTGCAATGGGACGAAAGCTTCGACATCGGCTCGGACACACTCACCGGTGTCAACGACGAGGATTACCAGCCGCCGTTCCCGCTTACCGCCAAGCTCGACAAGTTGACCATCAAGGTGGACCGGCCGAAGCTGACGCCCGAGGACATCAAGAAACTCGAAGCCGGCATGCAGCAGGCCGCCGATACGAAGTAACTCGTTTCCATGAACCACCGCGGGCGGCTCGCCAGGGCCGCCCGCTTTTCATTTTGTTTAGGAGCCGACCCGCGGCAGGATTGCCGGCACGGCAAGCGCGGGCTATCACGAAAGCGCCTCCGACAAAAAACGCGCTTGCAATTGCTGACGATTGTAGGCTTGCTTTCCCGCCGGCAAATGGCCGAACATAACGAACGTGTGCCAGGCTTGAACTTCAAGAAAGCCAGGTCAAAGAGCAACGCGGCGCAGTGGAAATTGATCTGAACAACCGGCATCACTCGAGTAGTCCGCGAATTCAGCGACCAAACAACATTCAAACTGGAAAAGCCATGAACCTACAAACAACCTTTAAACGAATTGCCTTCAATCTGTGCCTCGTCGGCCTGGCGGCTGGCCTTCTATCCGGCTGCGCCTCCACCAAAGTCAGCAACCGCGAGCAACTGGTGAACGGGCCTCTCCCGCGGCCGGCCACCATCTGGGTGTATGACTTCGTCGCCACCCCTGACGATGTGCCGGCCAACTCCGCTCTGGCCGGGGAAAAGGACGTGGACACCACGTCCCAGACGGCCGCCGAGATTGCCGAAGGCAAGAAGCTGGGCAATCTAATTGCCACGGAACTTGTCGCGCAAATCCGCGCTGCGGGCATGACCGCCGAGCTGGGGTCGCCAACCACCAAACCGCAGGTCAATGACATCATGATCCATGGTTACCTCTTGTCGGTCAACGCGGGCAGTGCGGCCAAGCGGGTCACCATCGGGTTTGGCTCCGGCGCTTCCGAGTTGCGCACGATGGTCGAGGGCTACCAGATGACGGCCAAGGGCGAGCGCAAGCTCGGCTCCGGCACCGTGGAAGCCGCCGGCGGCAAGAGTCCCGGCGGAATATTGGGCGTGGCCACCTTCCTCGCCACGAAGAATCCGGCCGGACTCATCATCAGCGGCGGGATGCATATCTATGGCGAGGCGAGCGGCAGCAGCGAGTTGACTGGCCGGGCCAAGGCCATCGTCAAGGAAATTGCTGACGGGCTCAAAAAACGGTTCCAGGCCCAGGGCTGGATCAAATAAACCATTCTCTCCGGCGCGACCGCCGGTCGTTGGTCACGCAAGCTCCGGACGGGCAACCGATTGCTCCCCGGCACCGCCTTGATTCGGGCCGGGCACGCGGGCGGGCAGACTAACCCCATGGCTGGAATCACCCGGCATGCCGGCCAGGGGTGAACAGCCCCTGACGATTCCACGCGGTTTCCATTTTAATAAGTCGTATCTGTGTTACGCTGGCCCAAGTCGAAGGCGGAAAGAAATCGCCGCCGGCCAAACCGCAACCTTTATGAATGCATCTTACACCGCGCATCGGCCCGGCAAACACCGCTGGCAGACCTGGGCTGGAGTCGCTGTTGTCGCGCTCCTGCTCGGCGGGTTGACCGCCTGTCGCACCACGGAGCAGGTGGACGTGAACGACAAAGAGTTCTCCGGCTTTCTGGGGGATTACTCGGCGTTGCGCCCCGGCGGGAAGGGCGAGGCCAACTACCTCTACATCGACAAATCCGTGGACTTCGCCCATTACACCAAGGTCTACATCCAATCTGTTGAACTCTGGAAATCAGATGCCGCGGACTCGCCGCTGGGCCGGCTCTCACCACAGAACCAGCAGTTGTTGGTGGACTATTTCCGCACCGCGCTGACGGACAGCCTGGAGAGACAATTCCAGATGGTGAACTACGGCGGGCCGGACGTGCTGGTGGTTCGCGCCGCGGTCACCGACGGGCGCAAATCCCGGCCCGTGCAGAACCTTGTCCCCCGGGTCGTGCCGGCGGAGATGGCCTCGAGCTTTGCCAGTCAGCCGATCACCGGCCCCAGCCCCGGCATCAAAGCGGTGCTGGTGGAGGCCGATTTCACGGATGGGCAGACCGGCCGGCGGGTGGGGGCGGTGGTGGATGCGCGGGCGGGCACGCGGGCGCTCCGCACCAAGGCCAGCTGCACCTGGGGCGATGTGAAACTCGCCTTTGACTGGTGGGCGAACCGGCTGGCCTTGCGGCTGGCGCTGTTCAAACAGGGCAAGTTCAGCACCGACTCCCTGTAGCCTTCCCGACGGTGAACCACGCCGGTCGCGCGCCCCGGGCCGGGCTGGCAACGCATCTTGTTTTTTAAGTGTTGAAAGATTTGACTCGCGTGCGGACCTCGCATAGAAGGTATTCATGCAAACATTCAAGCGAACCAAACTGGACTGGGCATTGGGGATTCTGGCGGTCTTCAGCGTTGGATTAACACCGTTGCTCCACGCCGATGTCGTCATCCTCCAAAGCGGCGCGGTCATCACCGGCACGATCCTGCAGCAGGACGCCAACGGCGTGCTCCTGCAGATGCAATACGGCACCTACCGCTATCCGCTGGCCTGGATCAAGGATGCGAAGAAGGAGGCGGCCGCCGCCCCCCACGTCTCCAACAATGGCCAGACCATTCCCGACTGGGCGCAGATCGTGACCCTGCTGGCGAACAACAGCTGGGCGCCGGAGCTCAAGCAGGTGCCGGCGGCGATGATCGAAACTGGCATTTGGAAGAATGTTCCCTACGTCTCGTTCCGCAGCGCCAGCGGCTACGAACTCAACATCTTCGGCGACTTGAACCAGCCCGCCGCCGTCCAGATCGGGGCGATGAATTATCTGCATCAGACCTCCGCGGAGAAAAGCAACTGCGTCAGCTTTATCTGTTCCGTGCTGGCGAACGCCGGCGATCGGAAGATCGTCCGCGCCCTGGGCTTCGACCAGAAGGAAACCCAGCTGAACGGGGCGATGCAATTTGAGACCATCCTGCCCGGTGAATGGGGTTCGTATGGCGGCTGGTGGGTGTCGGTGTGCGACACCAATGCGCTCGCTGGCGCTCGGGCCACGGACGCGGAAATCCTTGCCCTCGCACAGCCGCGCGTCGCCGCACCGCCGGCGGCGGGCTTGACCAACAATGGCGTGCCTTCCACGCCACAGGCACAGGTGGCGACGACGCCGACCGCCGCTCCGGCGGCCACGACCACCAGCTCGGGTCAGATCACCAGTTCGGGGACTTACAGCTATGGCTACGGCTACGGCTATGGCTGGACGGCGGAGGAACTGGCCGCGGCGCATCCGGCGGCGGCGACAACGTATCCCGCCGCCACCGGCGACAAAACCTATTCCACCAGCGCCGGCGGCATGGTCTATCCGCGCACCTATACCCGGGAAGGTGGCGCTTACGGCCACCGGAGATAGACTGGTCTCACCGCGATGGGGCGGTCACTTCTGCGTTTGCAATCGCGCCGGAAAATCGGCAGGTTGGTTCCTGTTATGCCCATGGAACTACAAATCATCCGCGCCCGGGAATTCATCCGCCTCGGGGCATCCGGCCATTTTGATCTGGCCGCCAGCAAAGCGGTGCTGGCCCAACTGGCGGCCGCCTGCCGCAAGCGCGGCATCAATCAAGCCCTGCTCGATCTCCGCGCCCTGCATCCGGGCCCGAAACCGGTGTTCTCTCCCAACGATCTGGTGAAATTGGTCGGCACATTCCGGGAAGTCGGCTTCACCCACCGGGAACGGCTGGCGGTGCTCTATGGCTCCGACCCGCACCATCGCGCCCGGCTGTTTGCGTTCATCGCCAAGCTGCGCGGCTGGAAGGTGCAGGCCTTCGACAGCTTTGAGGACGCCCTGGGCTGGCTGTCCGGCGGCGAGGAGCCGGCCGCGGAAAAAGAATTCACTCCCGCAGCCAAAGCCGTGCCGGTGCGCGAGCTTAAGATCGGCCAACCGGCGGCCCAAGTGCCGTCCGGTCCCCCGCCCGCCGTCAAGGTGAAATTAAAAATCCCGCCTGCGCCGCCCGCACGTGAGGCCGTCGCCGTCAGGGTGGGGAAAGGCAAAGCGGCGGCCACCCGCGCCGCACTGGCGATGATGGCCGCCGCCATCCT
>Ga0114951_10004881_pt1 | contig 12696 bp, 13 predicted proteins | sample AM7aDNAmetaG_FD_88677 | JGI IMG/M metagenome (GOLD analysis project Ga0114951, IMG submission 88677) | Freshwater microbial communities from Finland to study Microbial Dark Matter (Phase II) - AM7a DNA metaG | ecosystem: Environmental > Aquatic > Freshwater > Lake | place: Finland: Lake Alinen... | reverse complement strand
TGCTCCAAAAGGTCGCCCGTCAGTTCCTCCCAGGAAAATTATTGGCATGATTTTACTCAAAGAACGATTCAGCCTCAGCGATGAAAAAGTGCTGAAGATCTGGCCAGAAAACCCATACTGGCAATATTTCTGCGGAGAAGTTCATTTTCAAACAACAAAACCATTCTGCTCAGGAGAGCTAACTCGTTTTCGGCGTCGTATTGGCCCTGAAGGCCTGGAAATGATCAAAAACATCTCGATGAAACAGTTCGGAAAACCGGATGGAAAAACCTATGATTCCTACTCTGACCGGAAAAAGAAAAATTTCTGGAAAAAGATTATCGGATGATGAATATGATTTGGTGATGTCTTGATTAGAGGGTTGAAATATGTTCAGGTATTTATTTTTTTCCCTTTTCATTTTGATCCCGTTGGCGGGAATAACACAGAAGTCTATGCAATCAATAAAAAAAGACAGGCAGCCTGCGGTAGCCGGATCTTTTTATCCGTCCGATGCAACCGAATTAAAAAAGACCATTGCGGGATTCATGGCTGCAGCAAAGCCTCAGCAATCAAATGGCAAAGTCAGGGCAATTGTAGTTCCTCACGCCGGCTATGTCTTTTCCGGCGGGGTCGCGGCATCAGGATATAATCAACTGGATCCTGATCAGGAATACAAGAGGATATTTATCATCGCATCGTCGCATAGGGTGAGTTTTAACAAAGCGTCGGTTTATACTCAAGGTGACTATATAACTCCACTGGGCCGGGTGCCGGTGGATACAGATATTGCTAATGAATTAATCCGTGACTCCAGATCAATTACCGACTATCCCGAGGCCCATGTTTCGGAGCACAGCATTGAAGTGCAATTACCTTTTCTGCAATCAAGATTGAAATATTCTTTCAAGATTGTTCCGATTGTCCTGGGCACCCAGGCGCCAGCAGTATGCGAAGAAATTGCCAAAGCCCTGAAGCCATACTTTACCAATGAAAATCTATTCATTATCAGCTCCGACTTTTCGCATTATCCAGCTTATTCTGATGCAGTTAAAGTGGATGAGATTACTGCTAATGCTTTCTGCACCAACTCCCCGGCAGAGTTTTTAAAGGTCATCCGGAATAATGAAAACCTCAGAATGCCCGATCTTGCAACCAGTATGTGCGCCTGGCCCTCAGGGCTTACGCTTCTATATTTAACACAAGGCAATACCAACCTGTCATTCAACAAAATAGATTATAAAAACTCCGGCGATATTAAACCTTACGGAGATAAAGGCAGTGTTGTTGGATATCATGCGATCAGCATCACAGAAGGCCAAAAATCCGATTTTAAGCTATCAGATGAAGATAAAAAGGAATTAATACGGATCGCGCGGACCACAATCGATAGCTACATAAATAAAGGCACCATTCCACCACTGAATCCAGAAGGTTACAGCGAAAATCTAAAAGCTAAAGCCGGTGCATTTGTAACTCTTAAAATAAATGGAAATCTACGCGGTTGTATAGGAACCTTTGAGCCGACGGTGCCACTTTTTAAGGTAATTCAACAAATGGCAATTTCATCTTCGACCCAGGACAATCGTTTTCAACCGGTTAATTCAAAGGAACTGTCATCCATTCATATTGAGATATCTGTTTTGACCCCGATGCATAAAATTAAAAATATCAGCGAGATACAGTTAGGCAAGCACGGCATCTATATAAAAAAAGGCTATCAGGGAGGCACATTCTTACCTCAGGTTGCTACCGAAACCGGTTGGGCTCTGGAAGACTTTTTGGGCCATTGCTCAAGAGATAAGGCGGGAATCGGCTGGACTGGATGGAAAGATGCTGACATCTATATATATGAAGCACTGATCTTTGAGGAAGATTCTCCGAAGAAGAAATGAATGCCCGCTATTTACTGATACCGATTGGATTGGTATTATTGATCCTTTACGGGATCAGTTATCTCTTTAGCCGGTTGGAAATTCTCAGTAAACAAACGCACAGAAAAATATGGAATTATGCATTACTGGCAACCTTTATTACTGCGGGTTGTCTGGGCATACTTATGGCGGTACAAATCAACTACAAGCTTGAGGTTCCCTGGACAGAAAAAGTGTTGAAATGGCATGTTGATTTTGGCATTGGCATGACCTTGATCGGGATATTCCATCTTTTGTGGCACTGGCGTTATTACCTGCCATTGAAACAAAATAAAAGTAAAACCAGGAAGAGTTCCGGTGCCTGGATAAGCCGACAAAATCCTGTTGCATGGCCGTTCCTGATCGGATTTATTAGTATTGCATTTCAAACTTTGATGATCAGGGAATTACTAGGACTTTTTCAGGGTAATGAGTTGATGCTTTCACTGATCATGTTCCTTTGGCTTCTCCTTAACGGGCTGGGAGCAAATGCGGGCAATCGTAGCAAATCGGGGACTCATCCCGACCTTCTTTTAAACCAGAAGAAGTCAGCATTTCTCGTTCTTACGCTATTCTTACTTCCATTGTTCCTGGTTCCCCTGATGTTTTACTGTAAAAGCATCTTCTTTGCTCCCGGTATCGAAGCGGGACCCCCAGCTTTTGCGGGATTTTGCTTATTGATCTTTACCCCATTCTGCTTCTTGAGCGGATTCTCCATCACCTTCATCACCAGGCTGTTTATATCAATAGATTACAATATTCGCAAAGTATATGCATGGGAAAGCATAGGTGGAATTTCTGCCGGGTTAATCTGCACGGTTGGCATTTTAACAGGGACCTTCACTCCTCCTGGCAGCCGTTGGACACAGAAATTATTCCATCCCAATGAAGACATCATGGCTACTCAATCGGGTCCTTCAGGCAGATTGACAATATCAAAAAATGGCGACCAGTCCAATGTATACGAAAATGGCGTACTGACACAATCCTCCGGAAATACGCTGATCATTGAAGAAATGTCACACTTTGCCATGATTCAGCATCCTGATCCGAGAAAGGTTCTGGTCATTGGAGGCTTACTTTCCGGCATTCAGCAGGAGTTGCTTAAATACCCGCTTGACCGATTGGATCTCGCAGAACCAGACTATCAAATTTTTAAAATGGCAAGGAAGCTCGGTCTAATCAATGATCCTTCACCGCCAATAAGGCACATCAGAAAAAACCTTAACTCCTGGATAAATAATCCTGATATTCAATATGATATAATCCTAATAATGCTTCCAGGACCGCAAAATCTATCATTAAACCGATTTTATACCGCGGAGTTTTTTAAACAAATAAAAACTATACTTCAACCGTGTGGATTTGTATCTGTCATGCTTCCGGGAACGGCAAATTATATTTCCAGGGAAGCAATAGCAGCTATCAGTCCAGTGATAAATGCCATAAAATTATCATTTGGTTATGCTCAAGTTTTTCCTGGCGAGAATAGTTACCTGGTAGCAGGAAACTCAGCACTTAAGACGGATATCCTCACGGAGTTAAAGTCAAAGAAAATTAATGCCTTATATCTTTCTAAAGGATATTTCGACGAGAAGCTTTTTCAGGCAAGGCTGGGCGAGGCGGACCTTTTATTTAAACCCTGGCGGGCTACAAACACTTTGCTCAAGCCGGTTTCCTATTTTGGGCAGATTAATTGGTGGCTGGGGCAATTTCCCGGACGGCTATCCTGGCCTTTGGCAGCGATTCTGGCTGCACTGATTCTAAGCAGGCTGTTTACCGGACGCAGATCAGGAAGCGCCATGTTTCTTATGGGTTCGAGTGCCTCAGGCATTGAGATGATTTTGCTCTTATTGATGCAAATGACTACTGGATCGCTGTATCTGGTTACCGGCTTATTTACCGCAATTTTTATGGCAGGACTAACCTATGGCAGCTTGAAAAACTTTACTGGTATTGCAGGTAAAGCAGCAGAATCAGGTACGACAATTCTCCTCTCATTTATGTTTTTTGTAGCCCTGATTGCAGGAATGTCTATCTGGATGATACAACCAGGTAATGGTGCCCTGCTTAAAACACTGGTGATATTAGCAATTTCGTTTGTTTTAGCCTTTTTATCCGGATTGTATTTTTCTCTGATGACGGCTCAACTTTCCAGTCCTCGCGAACAAGGTAATGTATATATTTACGATATGCTGGGAGCGGCATTTGGTGCGATAGCCTACCCTATTGTCATTATTCCGATTTTGGGTCTTTTACCTGCATTCGGGATCATTTCCGGTTCTGGCATATTAATTTTGTTTTTGCAAAAGGGAATCACGAGATGATTTCCAGCATCAGAAATGAACAAAAGAGAATTCTTACGGAATGTTGCTGCGACAGGTATTCCGCTCTGCTTATATGGAATTAATGCTTTTGGAGCTAAAAATATTATTATGATGACCAGTCAGGATAATCTTAAGCCCGGTGAACGGGAAGCGAGGCACTATATCGAGACTCCAAGGGGAATTAAATGCCTGATTTGCCCGAATGAGTGTACTCTTAAAGAAGGCGAACTAAGCATTTGTCATAACCGTATCGCACGTGATGGAAAGCTATACACTATGGCGTATGGTAATCCCTGCGCCGTGAATATTGATCCTGTTGAAAAAAAGCCATTACTTCATTTCTACCCCGGCTCGCAATGCTTCAGTATTGCCACTGCAGGATGTAATTTTGCCTGTCTGAATTGCCAGAATTGGGAAATCAGCCAGACCAGTCCATCTAATACCCGAAATTTTAATGCAAACCCGGAATCAGTAGTTAATCAGGCGATAAGAGAGCAATGTACCTCGATTGCCTACACTTATTCTGAACCCATCACCTTTTTCGAATATATGCTGGACACTGCCATCATTGCCAGAAGCCGCAGAGTGAAAAATGTGATGGTATCAAACGGTTATATAAATCCTGAGCCGTTACTGGAACTTTGCAAAGTTATTGATGCAGCTAATATTGATCTGAAGACTTTTGATCAGGTAACTCATCTAAAGCTGACCGCTGGAAATCTGAAACCTGTATTAGAAACCCTTAAAACACTTAAAGATCAAGGAGTGTGGCTGGAAATTACAAATCTGTTAGTCCCAGACTGGACCGATAATTTTGATCAGATCACTAAAATGTGCGAATGGCTCGCTAAGGAGGGATTTCAGGATAACCCATTACATTTCAGCCGCTTTCAACCTCAACATAAGCTCACCCGACTGCCAGCCACTCCGCTGCAATCTCTAACCAAAGCAAAAGACATAGCCATGAAGGCAGGCCTGAGATACGTCTATATAGGCAATGTGCCAGGTATTGGGGGAGAGGACACCTATTGTGCAAATTGTAAAGTTTTACTTGTCAAAAGAAATGGATTTGATGTAGAGCAGAATCTCATTTCCAATGGCAGGTGTCCGAAGTGCCAATCGACCGTTCCAGGCAGATGGTGATATAAATCACTATTATATTGATCTACATCAGTATTTAAATGATAAATGATATTGCTGGGTATGGCAATATCTACATTTATATATAGTGGAAAATTTTACTTTTGGCTCATAATTTTCTAAACACTATGAGCAGCGAATCCCTGGTTCTGTTCTTTATTGTCGGTGTGGTTTTGGTTGGAGGAGCAGTTTTGTTCTCCCATTTTGTAGCACCGAGTCTTAGTAAGTCACCCGCGAAGTTCGAACCCTACGAATGCGGTATCCCGGCTCAAGGTAATGCCTGGATCCAGTTTAACGTCGGGTATTACCTGTTTGCCATTATTTACCTGATTTTCGATGTGGAAACGGTATTTGTATTTCCCTGGGGTGTAGTTATGAAAGAAATCGGCTTAAGAGCCTTTATCGAGATCTTGATTTTCTTCGTGATCCTCGGTTTGGGACTTTTGTATGCCTGGAAAAAAGATGCTTTGAAATGGGTGTAAAAATCAAATCCATGAAAAACGAGGATTTCAGGGATAATGAATCCCTCGAAATCTTCAAACAATCTGGTGGTAATATTCTATTGACTACCATTGATGACCTTATAAATTGGGGCCGTTCGAATTCTGTCTGGCCGCTAACCTTTGCCACCAGTTGCTGTGGCATTGAAATGATGGCTGCAGGAGCGCCAAGGCACGATTTCGCCCGTTTTGGCGTAGAAGTTTACAGGGCCTCACCTCGTCAGGCTGACGTGATTGTGGTTGCAGGAACCGTGGTCCATAAAATGGCTCCGGTACTTAAGCGACTCTATGATCAGATGGCCGAGCCTAAATTTGTTATTGCCATGGGTGCCTGTGCCTGTTCAGGAGGACCCTTCTATTATAATACCTACTCAGTAGTCAGGGGTGTTGACCATGTTATTCCGGTCGATGTTTATATCCCGGGCTGCCCTCCCCGGCCTGAAGCATTATTATATGGCATCATGCAGCTGCAGCGCAAGATGAAAACTGATACTATTGCGAGTCCCCGCGACCCGATGGAGAACTTTATTTAATCAGCCGGATATGGAAAAAGAGCAATTAGGTTTAGTCCTGGCAGAATTATTTCCGACTTTGGAAATCAATACTTCCGGTGATAGTGTACGTTTTAAGGCAGATACTGCTGATATTCATAAGATTGCCGCAGTTCTGCGTGATGACAAACGGCTTCAGTTTGATTACCTGTTCAATCTATATGGGGTTGATCGCGAAGACAGATTTTCCATGATATATGGGTTAGAATCAACTATATTAGGACATATCGTCGTTATCGAAACTGACATCGCTGATCATGATAATCCTATCATTGATACCGTAAGCGACCTATGGAAAACAGCACAGTACCAGGAGCGCGAGGTCTATGATCTAATGGGTGTTAAATTCACCAACCATCCCGACTTACGCCGGCTCTTCCTGGAAGATGGCTGGGGCTTTCCTCTGAGAAAAGATTACAAGGACGATATAAACTTTATCGAACGTTAGCACATGCAGGAAGTTGAATTATCAGATATTCTGACCGCCAGAGAGGACGGAGACTATATCGTAAATATCGGACCACAACATCCATCTACTCATGGTGTTATGCGGTTTGTGGTTTCATTGAAGGGAGAAATGCTGGAATATGTTATTCCGCATTGCGGTTATATCCATCGCGGCATTGAAAAGATGTGTGAAAGGATGACTTATCCCCAGATCATCCACCTTACCGACCGGATGGATTATTTATCAGCGCATATGAATAACGAAGCCGTTTCGTTACTCGTTGAAAAAGCTACCGGTGTTGAAGTTCCCGAACGCGTAAAATACATCAGGACGATTCTGTCCGAACTGCAGCGTATTGCATCGCATCAGTTGTGGTGGGCTGCATTCGGCATGGATATGGGCGGTTTAACCTGCTTTTTCTACGGGTTACGAGACAGGGAGCACATTTTGGATATTTTTGAAGAATCCTTTGGTTCCCGCCTACTCCACAGTTATGTATGTCCGGGTGGACTTATGGGAGACATTCATCCTAACTTCCAGAAACGCACCAAGGAATTCATTAAATATTTCCGCAAGAAGCTCCCCGAATATGACCAATTGCTGACAGGCAATGTCATCTTCGAACAAAGAACCAAGGGAATGGGAATTATGTCAAAAGCTGATGCCATCAGTTTCGGCGCTACCGGACCCGTTGGCCGTGGTTCAAACTTTGCGTGCGATATCCGTAAGAAATTCCCGTACAGCGCCTACGATAAAGTTGATTTCAAAGAAATTCTCTATACTGAAGGTGACTCCTGGCTCGCTACAAAGTTCGTGTTGACGAAATGTGGGAATCAATGAAAATCATTGAACAACTGATAGATAATATTCCCGAGGGTGATTATTCCGCTAAAATGAAACCAGTGATTAAGCTTCCGGAGGGAGAATATTCACAGCGTGTTGAAACTGCCAAAGGGGATCTGGGTGTTTTTGTCGTTAGCAAAGGTGAAAAGTATCCTTACAGGATGCATTTCCGGACCCCAAACTTCAATAACCTATTTGTTATTAGCCAACTGTGCGCGGGAAACAAGATTGCTGACCTCATAGCAATCAGTGGTTCACTCGACCTTGTTATTCCTGATATTGACCGATAAATCAACCGTATAAATAATTAAGATGCCGTTTAATATTTACGACTTCTCAGGTACCACTAAGGCCATCGACCAATTCCTGTATGCTAAAATGCCGCCGACCTGGGCATTTGTTACGGAATTAGCCATTGTGGGGGTAATTATTCTGCTTGTATATGCAGTCGTTGGCCTATACCTCGTTTATGCAGAACGTAAGGTATGCGCCTTCATGCAAAACCGCGTTGGGCCCAACCGCGTCGGCAAGTGGGGGCTTATTCAAACCATTGCCGACCTGATCAAGCTACTCATGAAGGAGCTCGTGGTAATCAGAAAAGCAGATCAACTTCTATTTAATATCGCCCCGTTTATTCTGATCATTGCCTCGTTCATGGCTATTGCAGCTATCCCCTTTGCAAAGGGTCTGCACGCTGTAGACTTTAATATAGGCGTGTTTTATATGATGGCGGTTTCCTCAATAGGAGTTATCGGGACACTGCTGGCCGGATGGTCGAGCAACAGTAAATATTCATTGATCGGTGCCATGCGTAGTGGCGCTCAGGTGGTCAGTTATGAACTATCTGTTGGCCTTTCACTTCTTGCCGTGGTTATTTTCAGCGGTTCAATGCAGTTGTCAGTTATCATTGAAAGCCAGGCAAATGGATGGTGGATCTTTAAAGGCCATATCCCTGCAATTATTGCATTTGTTATGTTCCTGATAGCAAGTACTGCCGAGATCAATCGCGGACCCTTTGACCTTGCTGAGGCCGAATCGGAATTGACTGCAGGATTTCATACAGAATATTCCGGTATCCGGTTTGCATTCTTTTTCCTTGGTGAATATATGAACATGTTCATTGTAGCTTCACTTGCTGCTACTGTTTTCCTGGGGGGCTGGATGCCTCTGCATATTGGGAATCTTGCCGGATTTAATCATGTCATGGACTTTATTCCTCCGCTCGTATGGTACTTCGGCAAAACAGTTTTTATAATTTATGTGATCATGTGGTTTAAATGGACATTCCCAAGGTTAAGGATCGACCAATTGCTGACCCTGGAGTGGAAATATTTACTTCCGATAAATCTGGTGAACATTCTGGTGATTGCTTTCATCGTCCTCATGGGATGGTATATTAAATAAAGATTATGAATTCAGTAGGCAAATACTTCAGCGATATTTTCTATGGAATAAAATCCCTCTGGAAAGGACTAATGGTTACCGGATATTACTTTGTACATCCTGGAACGATTGTCACTCAACAATATCCCGAAAACCGTAAAGAGCTGAAAATGTTCGACCGGTTTAAAGGGGAAGTTATTCTGAAGCATGATGAAAACAATTTTCATTCATGCAACGGATGCGGCATCTGCCAGTTGAACTGTCCAAACGGTTCCATTGAGATCATTTCAGATTCCGTACCTAATGAGGATGGCAAATCGGAACGTATCATCGACAAGCATATCTATCATCTTTCGATGTGCACCTTTTGTGGATTGTGCATTAAATCTTGTCCAAACGATTCCCTGGCCTGGGGGCAGGAATTCGAGCATGCTGTTTTCAATCGCGATGTTCTGACCAAGATTTTAAATAAACCCGGTTCACGGATCAAAAAAGTTCCAAAAGAGCCAAAAGCTCCAAAACCGGTTACCGAAACTGTTCCAACATCAAACCCAGCTAACTAAACTGATATGGCACTGAATGTCTTAATGTTTTATCTTTTGTCTGCCGTTATTGTGATCTGCTCGGTCCTGACCATCACGACTACCCGGATCCTCCGTGCGGCTTTTTATCTTCTTTGTGTGCTGGTTGCAACTGCAGGTTTCTATTTCATGGTCGATTATCAGTTCATGGCAGGGGTGCAGCTGGTTCTTTACGCTGGAGGTATAGTGGTTCTTATCATTTTCTCCATCCTGTTAACCAGTCACATCAGTCACAAATTTGCCAAGCCTGAAGCCAGTCGGCTTATTATGGGGGTTTTGGTAGGAGTTTCGGGATTTGCGCTCTCAACGGCTGCAATTCTCAAATTTACCTTTACTCCGACTACTAATCCTGCTATGAAAGTTGACATGCAGGCTATCGGTCTCCAGCTTCTCGGTACCGGAAAGAACGGATATGTACTGCCTTTCGAAGTGATCAGTATACTATTGCTTGCGGCCATGATCGGTGCAATCATCATCGCTAAAAAAGGCAAATAATATTAACAGTTAAACTCAAAACATCTTCATATGTTACAAGGAATTCCAATAACCTCCGTACTGATAGTCAGTGCATTCATGTTTTTTGCAGGTGTTTGCGGTTTCATTATCAGGCGTAACATGATCACCATTCTGATGTCGATAGAACTGATCCTGAACGCAGTGAATATTAACATGGTCGTTTTCAATAAATTCCTGTTCCCTGATCAATTGCAGGGCCAGTTCTTTGCACTGTTTATCGTTGGGATTGCAGCGGCAGAAGCATCGGTTGCAATTGCCCTGGTTATCAATATATACAGGCGGTTGAACTCGATCAGTGTTGATAAAGTGAATGAAATGAAGTATTAATCCAACCAATAGGCTGTCATGAATTATTCATTAACCATATTGATCCTCCTGATTCCCTTCGCAACATTCCTGTTTAACGGGCTTTTCGGAATGAAGCTAAAGCCAATTATTTCTGGTTTGATCGGAACTATTGGCCTCGGAGTGATCACACTTCTTTCGTATCTCACTGCCTGGCAGTATTTCTTTGTTGATGGAATGGTCAATGGCACTTTCCCAAAGATCATTGCCATGTCGATGGATTGGCTTCATTTTACTGATTTTCTGACGGTTCGAATTGGTATTATGCTCGATCCGATTTCGGTGATGATGCTCGTGGTTATCACTACCGTATCCTTTATGGTACATATTTACAGTCTGGGTTATATGGAAGGGGAAAAAGGATTTCAGCGTTTCTACGCCTTCCTTTCTCTTTTCTCCTTTTCAATGCTGGGACTGGTTGTCGCAACCAACATTTTCCAGATGTATATTTTCTGGGAACTGGTGGGTGTTTCATCCTTCCTCCTGATCGGGTTTTACTATACAAAAGACTCAGCAGTTGCAGCTTCTAAAAAAGCTTTTATCGTTACAAGGTTTGCCGACCTTGGATTCCTGATCGGGATTCTGCTTTTATCATTTTTCACCAAGACTTTCGATTTTAAAACCCTGACCGGATCAGATCAGTCTATATTCGCCAATGCTGCCGGAGTAAATTTTATGGGCATATCAGTGATGACCTGGGCGGCTATTCTGATTTTCATGGGTGGTGCCGGTAAATCAGCCATGTTTCCATTACACATCTGGCTGCCTGATGCTATGGAAGGCCCGACGCCTGTTTCGGCCCTTATCCATGCTGCTACCATGGTTGTTGCTGGTGTATATCTTGTTGCAAGGATGTTCCCCGTGTTCTATTTTCAGGCACCTGAAGCCTTGAATGTTGTTGCCTATGTTGGGGGATTTACTTCATTATTTGCAGCTGTCATAGCCTGTACACAATATGATATAAAGCGTGTTCTCGCCTTCTCAACGTTATCGCAGCTGGGTTATATGATGCTGGCACTTGGGGTTTCGGGATACGGCGGTGAAGAAGGAGTCGGATACATGGCCTCCATGTTCCACCTTTTCACACATGCCATGTTTAAAGCTTTACTCTTCCTCGGTGCAGGATCTATCATTCACGCTGTTCACAGCAATGTTATGCAGGACATGGGCGGACTTAGAAAATACCTGCCGATTACCCACGCGACTTTCCTTATTGCCTGTTTGACAATAGCAGGTGTTCCTTTCCTTTCAGGATTTTTCAGTAAGGATGAGATCCTCGTTGCTGCATTCCATCATGACAAACTGCTCTTTGCAGTTGAATTCCTCGTTGCCGGCTTAACCGCATTCTATATGTTCCGGCTTTATTTCAATATTTTCTGGGGCAAAGAAAAACATTACCATCATACTCCGCATGAATCACCAAAAACAATGACCATTCCTTTGATGATTCTTGCGTTTGGATCAATCTTCGCTGGCTATATTCCATTCCACAAATTGGTTACCTCGGATGGTATGCCGTTTGAATCCCACATGAATTTCGCCATTGCCATACCCTCTGTCCTGATCGGATTGATTGGCATTACTGTTGCCTGGGTGCTCTATAAAAAAGAGACCACAATACCAGAACGTATCTCAAAAGGATTGGGTGGATTTTATACCGCAGTTTTTCACAAGTTTTATTTCGATGAGATTTACCTGTTTATTACCAAAAAGATCATTTTCAATTATATCTCCCGGCCAGTTGCATGGTTCGACAGGCATATTGTTGATGGTACGATGAACGGTATCGGCTGGCTGACTGTTACAAGTTCAAAAAAAATCAGGAACCTGCAATCAGGTAACTTGCCTCAATATGGTTTGGTTTTCGTTCTTGGAGCGATCATTCTAGTTCTCGTTTTTGCTTTTATTATATGATCATTAAGGTTTAATCCGAAATAGAAACCGATTATGAATATTCTCAACCTGTTTGTTATTATTCCCGTTTTGACGGTCATTGGCATCCTCTTTACGAAGGATTATAAAGGCGCCAGGGTGACCGCTGCTGTTGGCATGTCGCTTCAGTTGCTTACCGCTGTAATTCTTGTATTAAGCTTCTTCGCTCAACGCAAGGCCGGTGTTCACGGGGATTTCCTCTATCTAAGCGATTATACGTGGTTTAAAACTTTAAATA
>Ga0114951_10004879_pt1 | contig 12698 bp, 7 predicted proteins | sample AM7aDNAmetaG_FD_88677 | JGI IMG/M metagenome (GOLD analysis project Ga0114951, IMG submission 88677) | Freshwater microbial communities from Finland to study Microbial Dark Matter (Phase II) - AM7a DNA metaG | ecosystem: Environmental > Aquatic > Freshwater > Lake | place: Finland: Lake Alinen... | reverse complement strand
AAAGTCAGCATCCGATACAAGCTTAGTTGGTAAAGTACCAAAAGTGATGGTTTGATTTTGTTTATTTACCGTCAACGTTTGAGTAACGTTGGTAGCTGCATTATAGGCTGAATTTCCAGCTTGTGATGCAGTGATTATAGAAGTTCCTCCTCCAACAATGTGAATCTGACCACTCACAATGGTCGCTACTGCAGTGTTAGAACTTGTATACGAAACAGTGAGACCTGACGTAGCATAAGCTCCAAGTGCAAAATTAGCATCACCTACATTTTTTGATGATAATGAATTAAATATAATATTTTGATCAGTAAGCGTAGGAGTTGCAGGTCCACCAAGATAAGATGGTCCTACACTAGTAACTGTTAATTGTTTATTTAAAACTGTTCCTGTTGCACTGTATTCTTCACAACCAACATCTTTCTGTGTCCTTGTTATAGGTCTGTATTGACCTTGTATATCGAGTGCCAGGGTGTCGATTAATGGAATACTCAGCATTGCAGGGTAGTTTGAACTTGCTCCATTTATAGCTGGGCTGGTAGCCAATAAGCCATAATAACCGTCGGAATTTAATGACAGTTTTGGGTCGTTTTTTACCATGCCGCTTGGTATCGTTAATCCCAACGTACCTGAGTAAAGATTTCCAACAAATGTTTGACCATCAGTAGTGCCAGAACTTGAAAAAATATTACCGGAATTAGAATAAATTGCATTATTTGCCCAGGTACAGTTGGTCATACCGGGTTGTATTTCAGTTTCACCGCATTTATAAAAGGTGTTGTGAATCACATTATAATTGTTGTTGTAGCCTGCATAAGTCAAAAAATAGATTGCTCTAGTCCCTGAACCCGGTAATGTGTTATCCCAGCCTGTACCGGCCATTTCAAAATAATTATTATAAATCCAGACATTATTGGATTGTTTGCATCGAATTCCACCTGACCTAATGAAGAAATTACCATAGGCTACATTGTTATCTCCGTTTCGGAAACAAAACATGGCATTGGGATTATTATTCATAGTGTTATACCTAAGTGTATTTTCCATCGATTTAACGGATATGGCTTCACTATCGCCCAATCCAGTGTCTTCAAAATAACAATACTCAACAACAGTTCTTGAAATATAGGTTGAATAAGCACCATCTCCTATTCGAATACATTCATTTCCAAAATCTCCGCCAAAGCCGGGCATGTGTTGAAATGAGCAATACCTAATGGTGTTATAGCCAGGATTTGTGGCGTTTGGAATAATTTGAACCATATCCCCATCGCCTCCGTGATTTACCAGATTGGGTGCTGGTTTATTTTGAAAATTACAGAACGAAACAACATTATATTGACCTTCGAGTTGCAACATTTTACTTGCCGAATAACCATTGAAATTTAATTGTGTAATTGTATTATTGTTGCCGGTTACCGTAACCACATTAGAAGTAATGGTTCCGTTTGTAAATTGGAATCCACCAAACGTGTTGTTATTCCCTGAGATAGTTATCGTATTTGTACCGTCAAGATATACTCCACCTGCAGTTGTTGCCTGAACAGTGATATTCGTTTTGGAAATGCTAATGGTATTGTTGGTATAATGGCCATTTGCAAGATTGATAATATCACCCGAAGCAGCTGAATTTATTTTGGTTTGTAAATCTGCGATGGAGGTTGCAGTAATAGTTGCAGCTGTTATAACTTCATTTCCAAAGAAAAGACAAACGACAATAAATGCAAGTGCTTTAATATTTATGCATTTTGTACGAAAAGGAATGTCTATAAAAGCTGTAATTTTAGAATTCATAATTGTTGGATTTAATAGTAAATTTATTGGTCGACCACATTATTGGTCGACCAAAGATAGCAATATTTCTTGAAATAAAAGTATTTATCAATATAATTGGAGATTTTGTCAGTGAAAACCTAATTTCCAAGGATAAATTTTGCTGTATTGGATAAATCAAGTGCAGTTAAACGAACCAAATACATACCACTTTTTAGATTTGAGATATCAACGGTTTGTTGTTGGTTTTCAGTACTCATAATATCAATGGTTTTGATTAATGTCCCACTCAAACTATAAATTGACAGATTTATTTTTGAAGTATGTGGTGAAAAATGATGAAAAACCAATTTCATTGTCGCTAAATTCACCTGAACATTGAAATTCAAGTTTTCTTTCTGAGTTTCAATTCCGGCTAAAGACTTAAGATAAATCGGACCAACATCCGAAAGTTTTAGTGGTCTGTTTGTGATTGTTCCATTTGCATTAAATTGCTCACATCCAATATCTTTCAACAGTCTTGAAACGGGTCGGGTAAGTCCTTTGATATCTAAAAACAAAGTGTCAATTCCCTGAAGATTCAACATTGCAGGATACCCATTTGAAGCTTTTCCTATTGCCGGACTCGCTGAAGTCAAACCATAATAACCATCGGAGTTTAATGCAAGTTTTGGATCGGCTAAGGTCATTCCGGAAGGAATATTAATACCTAGATTGCCTGTATATATGTTGTTTTTAAAGCTTGTTCCGGAGTTTGGATTTACGAAAATTGTCCCTGATTTTTTGAAAATATTATTGACCCATGTGCCGTTTGTAGCACCTGTACCACCAAAATCAATATCCCCACAATCCACAAAAGTGTTATGAAGAAAATTGATATTGTCCAAAACGTACGTTGAATTAGCTGTATAATAAACATAAGACACAGCATTTGCTGAGCCGGTAACGCCCGATTTTTCAAAATAATTGTTGTAACAAAAGATATTATTAGATTCCTTTGCTCTTAGTCCACCGGAATTTATAAAGAAATTACCATAAGCTACATTGTTATCACCCCGACGGAAACAAAACATGGCATCAGGGTTATTTTTCATGGTGTTATATCTTAGAACATTCTCACGCGATTTGACTGAAATTGCTTCGCTGTCGCCCAGACCTGTATCTTCAAAATAACAGTATTCCACTACAGTTCTCGAAATATAGGTTGAATAAACACCGTCGCCAATTCGGATACATTCATTCCCAAAATCGCCACCTAAACCCGGCATGTGCTGGAATGAACAATACCGGATAATATTATTTCCCGGAGTTGTTTCATTTGGAATAATCTGAACCATATCACCTGTGCCCGACTTCGATGTCGTCAGTACACACAGCTTATTTTGAAAATTTGAATATGAAACTACAGCATTTGTACCTTCAAGTTGAATAAATTTTCCTGCCGAATAACCATTGAAATTGAGCTGAGTAATAGTATTGTTATTCCCTCTGACAGTAATTGCCACGCCCGTCATGGTGAAATTCTCAGTAAATTGAAATCCACTAAATATGTTATTGCTGCCAGTAATCAAAATTGAATTAGTACCATCCAGAAATACGCCTCCTTGTGTAGCTGCCTGCACCGTTATATTGTTTTTTGAAATACTTATATTATTATTGGCGTAATGTCCGTTTCCAAGATTTATAATATCACCCGTTGTTGAATTGTTAATGGCCGTTTGTAGTGCTGAAATTGAACTTACATTAATGATTGCAGCCTTTAAATTGCCGGTAACAATAAAAATGATTGTCAAAATTAATAATGACAAACATTGGTTTTTAATCATTTGTAATTGAAATTTTTTCATTCTTTAGTTTTGAATAATCAGTTTAGATGATTTCTGAAAGTTACCGGATGTGAGTTTTAAATAATAAATACCTGATTTTAAGCCGATTGTATTAAAAGAGAAATTAGTTGTTCCCGCTTCGTTCACTCTTGTTGAAAGCAATTTTTTAATTGATTTACCACTCAAATCACATAGGTTAAGCTGAATTTCAGACAATTCTGTCATCGATAGTTTCACCTGAAACTGATTTGATGCAGGATTTGGAATAACCTGAAAATCAGTTTTTGTATTAGTTGGAATTTCAGTAACAGTCGCCATGTTTTTTAACCGATAGGCCAATTGTGCTTTAAATAAACTTGGGATGGTAGTTATTTTTGTGCCTTTCGACTGAACAATACCTAACGGATTTGTTGTCCACTGACCTACATTGGTAATCTGTCCAACACACCCAATTGCCCAATTGCAATGATATGATGGCGGATCCTGCACCACAAAATCGGGGCAGGTGCAATTCCAAAACATAATCTGAGCACCTGACCAACCGTGCCCCGAGCCTGAGTCTGCTCTATCTTGTACCCGAATTTGCCCATCGCTGGTGACATTGTCAATCAAAATTCCTGTTGACCAGCGGTGATGCGGACCAATGTCGGCATGTTCGAGAGTGGCGGTGCTGTTATAGAATACATTTGGACCTGGGGTGCGACTTCCATCTACAAAATCATGTCGTCCATTGCGGGTAATGCAATTCTGAACCAGACAACGTTGTCCGTTCAAATTAAACGAATATCGCCGACCACCGGTAATTTGAGAAATTGCATCGAGCATTGAACAGCTGTCAACAGTTACGAAAGCACCACCATCATTGACGTTAACACACGAATAACCAAACGAATATGCAATTACATTTTTTACCCAGCAATTTTCTACATTATCCATAAAAATGGCATTCCAGCCATGAAGTTCATCGGTAGAAGAAGCGTAACTTGAAGTCATTTTCAGATTTTCGACTGCACAATTTGAAATCCGACCTGAAGTAAATTTTAGCACAAAAGCATTGGCATAAACCGGATCGATTATATCCATAACAGGTGCATCAAAAGTCAATACATTTCCCTGAATGTTCATTATTTTGCGTTCATAACTGATTTTATAGGAAGAAGCAGTCCAATTGGTTGCAAGTGGGTCAATTTTTGAAAGTGTGTCCATGCCAAGCATGTGAATCCAGGCATCGTTTGGTTCGCGGCGAAAATGTACCCAATCACCAACTGCAAATGGTTGTGCACTTTGAACAGTTACACTTTTTACTCCTACCGGAACAAACGCATCGGTTACCATTTTCTGCGAGGAAGTTATGTCAGTTTTACCTGACGCACCTATGATATGAATTAAATCGTACTGAACCGTTCCGGTGGCTTTGAAAATGGTGGATTGTCCTTCGCCCCGCAACACAATGCCACTTGCAGCAACATTTATTGTCGCATTCATTTCATACGTTCCGGCTTTGAACAAAATTGCTCCCCGAATTCCATTTACCAACGGCATGGCAGCCACAGCATTGATGGCATTTTGAACATTTGATACATTATCGCCAACTACCGCTGTCACCGTTTTTACAACCGGCACAACCGGAATCGGTTTTTCAGAATTCTGATACCCTACACCACTGAAATCGGGAATCACCGTTCCTTTTGAATCCGGTTTATAAGTCAACTTTCCATTGGAATCAATTGATACTAATGTTGTTGTCTGGCATAAAACGCTTTGCAATGCAAGAGAAACTATCAGAGAAATAATGCTTATTTTCTTGACCATTTAGTTGGTGTATAGTTAATTATATTCAGGAAAATTACTGACCTTGTTTAAGTTTTGCCTCTTTCCTGACTTCTCTTTTTTCTGCTTTTTTATCTTTATTTCCATGTCTGCCGGTTCCGTCTCCGTGGTCGATATAACCGCCTTTCGGATTGAGTCGGTCAAGTTCTGTTTGTAGACTGGTACGTGCAGCTATTGCAGCAGGATTTTTTGTATCAACAGAAATAAGAATTTCTTCGAATGGAGCTTTGCTCATATCAAACAGTTCACCCGCCTGATTCAATTTCCAACCATTATTTCGAACCCAATAATTATTTGCCAATTGAACAAATAAGGATGTGCGTGGATTGCCTTTCTGCCCATGAAGTTGAGCATTGAAGCTCTGTCCGTCAAGAGCTATATCCTTAGGTAGTTGAGCTCCTGTAATCTCTGCAAAAGTTGAGAGAAAATCGGTCGAGCTGATTAAGTCATCCGAAACTTTTCCTTTTGGAGTAACGCCGGGCCAATAAACAATCAATGGTTCAAGACTTCCACCTTCTTCCATTTTACCTTTTTGACCAATTAATCTGCGTCCGCCGATGGTGGCTGCATCAGAATGACCGCCTGCAGTTCCATTATCGCTGAAGAAAATGAGAATGGTATTATCGCTGAGCTTTAATTTATCCAATTCAGTCCGCAAAATTCCAACTAATTTATCCATGTAAACGATATTATCAACATAATTATCACCATTCGGTTTGCTGTCGGGAGTTGGTTTTATTTCACCATGAACATGCGACAGCGGATAATAGGCAAAAAATGGTTTGTTTTGATTTTTTTGAAGAAAATCAACCAATTGCTTATGCATTAAATCCGGCATATATTCTTTGTCTTTCAAAATCAAATCAACACCGTTTGATCTATAATTAACTGTTTTTTCAGGTGAACTCCAATAAATGCCACTACCAAAAAAACGAAGGTAATCGTCAAAACCAAATTCTGCTGGTCCAAGTAAAATTTGTCCCCATTTGCCGATAGAAGTTGATGTATAACCGACTTGTTTTAAATAGGCTGGAATCATTTTCTCGGTTGGTTGAAACACTTCCGAGCAGGCATCCTGATTGGTTGCACCGGTGCGGAACGGATAGCGGCCTGTAAGAAGCGCAGCACGCGATGGACCGCTCAGCGGATTGGCATAAGCATGAGTAAAGCGAATTCCTTCGCTAGCCAACTTGTCAATATTCGGTGTTTTGTATTTGTCAGAGCCATTGCAGCCAATTTCAGCATAACCCAAATCGTCAGCCAAAATGAAAATGATATTGGGTTTTTTCGTTTCTTTAGTCTGAGCCTGAGTATTAATTCCTAACATACCGGCTGCAACAATACCTGCAGCTTTCAAAAATTCTTTGTGTTTCATTTTATTAATTTTTTAGAGTCGATTTACTTTAAAATCAGAAAATTGCTGATGACTTATGGTAGTTCTGAAACCAAAATAGCCTTCTTTGTAAGGCGTTTCATCTTTCAATTCCCAATACAGTTCATTGTTTAAGTAATACTGAATCAGACCATTATTTACGATTATTTTGACTGAGTATGTTTTATTTCCAACCAATAAATGAGGAGCATCGCTGTATTCTTTCAATACAGGCTTCTCTCCGTTGCTATGATATTTCCTGAAACGGGTGTACTTGTTGTAATGCCCGCCAACTCCCGCATAATAGAGGTTCAAGTTATCGTATGCTTCAAAATGTCCATCGTGTCCGAAAGGGTTTTCTTTACCTGGTTCAGAGGCCATCCAGAAAGCATTCAAATCCGAAACCCGGTCGTTTTTCCCACCTTTATCCACAATAATCCCGTTGTAAGTAATCATGATATTGCCCGATAGTTTTTGATTAAACCAAACCGTTGCTCCTTTCGAAGAAGAAAGGTCTAATTTGTTGTCAATCACTTTGATGGATGAACTTTCAGGTTGTTCAAACTCTACCAGCCAATTGGATAGATTTCCCCCGAAATTGTCCTGAAAAAGAATCTTTTCAGGACAATTTTTTTGTGGGAAAAGCCATAGGCTATTCACAAGCAATATAAAAATCAGAGAGAGTTTTATTTTCATTTCTAAATTATTCTACGTCACCGCTTTTTCTGTCTTTTTTGATTTTCTTTCCTTTTTTCTCCGGAGTTGTACTGATAGGTTCGTGCCAATCGGCTAATTTTGAATAGTTTGCATATTGAACGTGTTCGCGGTTCATTGCTTCAGTGAACATTTTTTTCATCATCACTTCTTCTTTGCTGTATGCTTTATCACCAATCAGACTTTTAGTTTCCAGCGGATCTTTGTCGTAATCATACATTTCGGTGGCTACGATTTTGGCCTGACTGTAAGGAAATTCAGCTGAATACAGGTCGCCAATCCACTCAGTATAACGGAAACGTTTGGTGCGTATGGTATAACCCATAGCATCCTTGCGTGGGTACTGACTGAATGCAAATTCCCGTAATTCTGCAGTTGGATTTTTCATGGCAGGTATCAGGCTGATTCCATCCAGATATTTTGGGGTCGGAATTCCTGAAAGTTCACACAAGGTTGGGAAAATATCAACAAATTCGCATTGTGTTAGTGGTTTTATACCCGGTTTCATTCCTTTTACCCGCATCAACATACAAGCATGTGTAGCTTGTTCAAAATCAGTGTGTTTGTTCCACAATCCATGATCGCCCAAATGCCAGCCGTGGTCACCCCAAAGGATTACGATGGTATTATCGCTCAATTTCAGCCGGTCTAATTCGTTCAGCACCTTCACAAGCTGAGCGTCCATATAGGAAGTGGCTGCGTAGTAACCATGAATCAGTTCCTTTTGTTTATCAACCGACAAATGATCCAGCTCTTGCTCGGAATAACTGTCGAACTGAGGAATGTCGGTGTAACTTTTCAATTCACCCGAAACATGGTAGGCCAAATCCGGACTGCCTGCTGCCTTGTGTTGGAAAGGTGCAATCTTGAACTGATCACGTTTGTATAAATCCCAGTATTTTTTTGGTGCAACAAATGGTAAATGAGGCTTGTGAAAACCTACAGCAAGGAAAAATGGTTTTCCGTTATCTTTCAGTTGGTTCAACAATTTGATTCCGATTTCGGCACAAACGCCATCCTGGTAAGTATTGTCGGGCACATCGGCACATTCAACTGCCGGACCTTTTTTACCTTTTTCAGGAACGAAATTGACATAAGTTTCAGCTTTATCATTAATCCATGGAGTAGACCATGATGCTGCATCATGTCCCGGACCTGCACTACCAACATGGTAAATTTTTCCAACTGCAGCTGTTTCGTAACCATTTTTAATAAAGTATTCGGGCAAACTAACTGCATTTGTATTTACCTGACGGAAATTTGTTATCAAATCCCATACTTTGGTTTTATCAGGGCGCATTCCGGTAAGGCAACTTGCGCGTGTAGCACCACTAATGGCTTGCTGTACATAGCAATTCTGAAATGCCATACCTTCGTTTGCCAACCTGTCCATACCAGGAGTAATCGCCATTTTATCACCATAAGCTGCAATAAGAGGCTTCAGGTCATCCACGGCAATGAATAACACATTTGGTCGAGTTTGCTTTGTTTCAGTTTTTTGTGCCACTGCAGGCATTGTAGCCAAACCCAACAATGCAAGGTTTAAACTGCTGTTTTGAAAAAGTTTCTTCATGGTTTTATAATAATTAGTTAGTTTTTGTGGATTAACCATTTTGGTCCGACTTCGTTTTCGGTAAGCTGATGTAATGCTTTTAATATTTGATTATCAGAATCATGGGTGCTATTTGCTCCTTTGCCACATTCTGTTTTATATAAACTGTTGCCGGAATATTTCAATTTTGGGTTTTCCAATTTGATTTCATTGGGTCGGGTTGTTTTAATATTTTTATCGCCTCCCCACATTATATTTCCGTCGTAGAAATTGGGTTTAAATTTAAATAAATTAAACGGTGTTGTATTTATCTGTTCGGCTTCAAAAAACGAAAATCCTTTGCAACCGGAAACCAAATTATTGGCAAAATGGTTGTTCTCCGGCAATAAAACCATTTGCAAATCAGGCCAGTGAGACATATAATTGTAGCCAATGTCAAAACCATTTCCACCGCAGTTAATTACTGAATTATTTCCAAAATAACAGTTTTTTACCTGCAGATACTTTGGTAAGTCCTTTTGTTTCGGGGCAAAATTTGGTGTCAGACTTTTCTCGTAATATTCACCCGACATAAGCCTGATTCCATCTTCAGCCACATTCTCAATGTAATTATTCACTACCATTTGACCACTGTCGGCAATCCGGATACCACAGCTTTTTTCCATTCCTTTGCCCAGAATAATATTTCCTTCGATGATATTATGTTTCCCTCTGCGATTTACCAAACCACCTTTTGAAGCAATTACCGTATTGTATTTCACTGAGTTATAATTCGACTTTAAAGATACAATTTCCGTTCCTTCGCCATGAGCCTGTTCAAAAAGATTATATTCCACGCAAAAATAGGCTCCATCGTTACCTGTTTGATCGGCATGACCGTATCCAAAAATACGAAAAATCTCCCGACCGTTGGCTTTACGAATATAGGGGATATCTCTTACAATGCAGCTATCAACACGGTTATAGCGCGAATTTTCCTCATGGTTCTGAACCACAGGGTTCATGTTGTTTTTTCCCGTCATCAGACAATGATCCATCCGGTTATGGCTTCCCTGAAAGTAAACCCAATAATACGCTTTCTGAAAATCGGACGGGTTATAATTCCTTATAACTACATTTGTCATTCTGCAACTATCAGAATTAAAAGTAATTACTGAACCGCTTTCAATCGTTCCATTTCTGAAAACCAAACCATCTACCACCAGATTTGGTTTTGAGAAAATTAGCATGGATTTTTCGGTCAAAACCACTTTCCCTGGATTTTGCGCCCGCAAAACTACCGGAGAGGAACTTGTTCCCAGTGCTTTAAAATCAATTATAACATTTTTCCACCTTCCATCTTTCATTACAATTATTTGTCCTGGAGCAGCTGTTACAATTGCAGAATTCAGTTCTGATATATTTGAAACTAAAATTTCAACCTTCTGATTTTCAGCAGACAAAAACGTTATTATGCAAAGAAGAAAGAAAAGTGAAGTATATTTTTTTCTCATTTTACGAACAATAGTGAAACTTTTCATAGTACAAATTAAATACCAAATAATATAAATTTGGTCGACCAGTTTATTGGTCGACCAAAAGTACTACAACTATTAAGAATAAAAAAATAATTTCAGGGGTTTTTAATGAAATATGCTGTAAAACATAGATTTTTGCAAAATTATAAACCCTTTCAACATAATGCCATTATTTCTTAGCAAGTTTAAGTCGTTGAGATTCGAAAAAACTCAGCATTTTGCTGTATAAATCTTGCTTAACGTCGGTATAATTTTTCTCGTCAACAACGTTTATTGTTTCATTTGGATCTTTTTGATAATCATACAATTCCATAGCAACAATAAGGTTTTTATCAAAAGCTCTTTTTGTACGGAAATTATCTCTCATCCAAATCGTAAATCGATACTGCGATGTTCGAATAGAATAGCCCATACACTTTCCTTCGGCAAATCCTAACCTACCGGTTTCAGCATCTGAACCATTGCGTGGATATTGGCTTACTGAAAATTCCTTAACTCTAGACTCGGGTTTTCTCATAACTGAAACCAGACTTTTTCCATCCAAATGGGAGGGTATTGGAACACTTGCTAAATCGCACAGAGTCGGGAAAATATCAACAAATTCGGTCATCGATTTGGAAATTGATGGCTTAATCCAGGGGGCTGAAATAATAAGCGGTGCGTATGTAGCTTGCTCAAAATTTGTGTGTTTGCACCACAAATTATGATCGCCTAAATGCCAACCGTGATCGCCCCAAAGAATAACGATGGTATTTTTTAGTAACCCAAGTGAGTCCATAGCATTGAGCAACTTACCAACTTGAGCATCGGTGTACGAAACTGCTGCATAATAGCCGTGAATCAGTTCTTTTTGTTTGTTCAAAGGCAAGGTCAATCCGTAATCTTTTTGATCGGTAAACTCAGTCAGGGCCGGAATATCCGAATACTGCCGAAGTTCACCAGCATTATGATACGCAATGGCCGGGCTGTTTTTAGATTTTTCCTGAAACTCAGCTACCGGCATCTGATCGCGTTGGTACATATCCCAGTATTTTTTAGGCGAAACAAAAGGTAAATGAGGTTTCGAAAATCCAACAGCAAAAAAGAAAGGCTTATTCTCTGACTTTAATTTAAGCAGAATTTCTTTGGCTCTAATCACATTGGCACCGTCGTTGTAGGCATTGTCGGGCACATCTGCACATTCCACCGATGGTTTTACAAATTTTGAGATGTACGCTTCTATTTCATCTTCGGCAATTCCTTTTGAAATGGCTTCTTTGCGGTATTTTTCGGCAAGCGCTTTGGTTTCGGGCAATTGATAGGCTCCTAATGCAGGCATACCGGTTTGTGCAGAATAGTATTTTTCCTGAGTTTTGAAATAATTATAATACGGCACGCTCCATGAAGGAACATCCATTTTTTTATCAACACAGCGCTGGTCATAAATTTTGCCAATTCCCTGAGTACTATAACCTTGTGTGATTAAGTATTGCGGCAAACTCAAAATATCCGGATTCACATCGCGCATCTTGGTTTTTAAATCCCAAACACCGGTATAATCGGGACGCATACCAGTCATTATGCTGGCACGCGTAGGACCGGAAACTGCTTGTTGAACGTAGTTTTGCAGAAAAACCGTACCGTTTTTTGCAAGTCGGTCAATATTTGGTGTTTTCACTAATTTGTCGCCGTAACAGCCCAAAATCGGTTTTAAATCATCCACTGCAATAAAAAGAATATTAGGTTTTTCGGGTGCTTTTTTCTCGTTTTGAGCAAAACAAGATACTGATACTAAACCAGCTAAAGCAAGATTTAGTTTTTTGGTTGATGAATTATTTTTCATAATTTTATAATTGTTTTAATCGAGTTCTCCTGTTTTCATTTTCTTTTTATATTCAGTCGAAACAATGTTTTCGAGCTTTCCTTTTATCTCAAGTTTAATGACTGTGGCAATTTTATCAGTTGCATTTTCAGGCAAATCGATAGTCAAAATATCAGCACTTCTAATGCTTTTCAGTTTCTGACCGTTCGAAAGTAAACTTGTTGTTTGAATTTCGTTTGTTAATCCTTCAATCCTTAGTTTCTTGTCAGACGGCCAGTTAAAAATGGAAACATAAAGCGTTGAGTTCTGCCCGTTT
>Ga0114951_10004878_pt1 | contig 12699 bp, 9 predicted proteins | sample AM7aDNAmetaG_FD_88677 | JGI IMG/M metagenome (GOLD analysis project Ga0114951, IMG submission 88677) | Freshwater microbial communities from Finland to study Microbial Dark Matter (Phase II) - AM7a DNA metaG | ecosystem: Environmental > Aquatic > Freshwater > Lake | place: Finland: Lake Alinen... | reverse complement strand
TTAACATTCAGTCGCGTTGTACAGAGTATCAATAAATGAGCGATCGCAATTAAAATTCTGTACATGATTAAGTTGCGAGCGCCATGACCAGGTTAATCAATGTTTTCACCGGAATTCCGGTAGCACCCTTCACAAGATAACCCCTTTCTTTATCCAGCATAAAAGTACCGGCTATATCCAGATGCACCCAGGGGGTAGAGTCTGCAAACTCAGCAATAAACCAGGCAGCAGTAATAGCTCCCGCATACCGGCCACCAGAATTCTTGAGATCAGCCACATCGCTTTTAATTAAATCCCTGTATTCTTCCTTTAAAGGGAGTGGCCAGAGACATTCACCTGCCTTGTCTCCAGCCGAGATAACTTTCCGCATGAAGTCCTGATCATTTGAAAAGATACCACTGCATACGTCTCCCAGAGCAATCCGGCAGGCACCGGTCAAAGTAGCCACATCAACAATATTCTTGGCCCCCAGCTTTTTTGCGTAACAAATAGCGTCAGCTAAAATTAACCTGCCTTCCGCATCGGTAGAGATTATTTCAACGGTTTTCCCGTTCATTTGAGTTATCACATCACCCGGCCGCATAGCCGTGCCGCTGGGCAAATTTTCGGTTGCCGGGACTATTGCCACTACATTAACGGCAGGTTTAAATTGAGCTATAGCAGTAATGGCGGCTATCACTGCCGCTGCTCCCGCCATATCACCTTTCATGTCTCCCATGCCGTCAGATGATTTAATCGAAATACCACCCGAATCAAAGGTTATTCCTTTTCCAACCAGAGCAATATCAATTTCTTGAGTTATCTTACCCGTATATTTTAAAACGATGAATCTGGGAGGCTGGGCGCTGCCCTGGGCCACTCCCAGCAATCCACCCATCCCCTCTTTTTGCATGAAATCTTTTTCCAAAACCTGAATATCCAGGTCATACCTGGAAGCTTGTTCTTTCGCTACGTCCGCCAGAATAGCTGGGGTCATGAAATTAGCAGGCTCGTTTACCAGATTGCGCGCCAGAATCACAGCTTCCGCACAAACGCTACCAGTTTTAAGGCCTTGTTTCCAGGAGTCAATATTTTCACCTGGTGAAATTATTATGTTAAATGTAATAGAACCCTCTTTTTCGGAACTCTTGGAAACATGATTTTTAAACGAATAAAACCCCAATAAAGCCCCTTCACAGATAAGCTGGCCTAAATTTGAAGGTTCAAAACCCGGTACTTCCAGCGTGTACCCCAGTTTTATATCAGTGTCTCCCTTTCTTGCGCGTAAATATTTGCCGATTTCTGCTGCTGCTGCTCTAATCCTGTCCGGAGTCAACTCGGAGTTTTTCCCTAACCCAACCACTAATACTTTAGTAGGTATCATTTTACCCATGCTGAAAATTTGCGTTATCTCTTTAAACTTGCCCTTAATCTCACCTTGTTCGATCAATTTTGAAATGGTACCATCCAGCGCCAGGTCTAATTGCTTTACCTGGGGGGTTAACCTATTTTCGTTTTCAAAAATATTGATTGCTATTACTTGACCGGTAAATCGGGATACTTCTCCAATTGCTACCTCAAAATCCATGTGAACTCCTTTTCAAACCATGTTTTATTGAATGTCATATTTCCCGAAGATTAAACACCCATTTGTACCGCCGAATCCGAAAGAGTTGGAAAGAACAGTTTTGACCTGCGCTTTACGGGCAACTTGGGGAACATAGTCCAGATCACAATCAGGATCTGGATTCTCAAGGTTGATTGTAGGCGGTATTATTCCATGAACGATAGTCAAAATGCTAACTATACTTTCCACCGCCCCTGCTCCACCCCAAAGATGTCCCAACATAGATTTATTGGCGGTAACCGGAATTTGTTTGGCCCGCTCTCCGAAAAGCCGCTTAATTGCCCTGGTTTCGGTCTGGTCGTTAATTAAAGTTGAAGTCCCGTGGGCATTGATATTATCTATATCATTAATGGTAAGTCCGGCGTCTTTAATGGCTCTGTTCATACATTGGGCAGCTCCTAAGCCGTCCGATTCCGGGGATGTGATGTGGTAGGCATCACAATTGTTGCCATAACCCAATACTTCAGCATAAATTCTGGCTCCCCTGGCCCGCGCTGCACCAAGTTCTTCAAGCACCAGCATGCCAGCGCCTTCGCCGCAAATGAAACCATCGCGTTCTTTGTCAAAAGGTCTGCTGGCTTTGGTAGGATCGTTATTACGGGTAGACATGACTTTCAAAGAATCCAAACCGGCGAAAAGGACCGGACTTAGAGCGGCCTCCGTACCTCCTGCCACCATGGCATCGGCATCTCCATACTTGATGACCCGGTAGGCTTCGCCGATAGAATGAGTTCCAGCGGCGCAGGCTGTCACTGAACACATCAAGGGTCCTTTGGCACCGAATTGAATGGCTACCTCGCCAGCTGCCAGATTGCATATATAACTGGGAATAAAAAAAGGTGATACCTTTTCCCTTTGGCCATCCATCACCAGCTTGTGGCTTTTCTCAAAGCTGTCAATGCCGCCCATGGCAGTGGCTACCGCCACACCTGTGCGTTCGGCATTCGTACTATCAATAGTTAACCGGGCATCTTCTAAAGCCATTCTCGCTGCGGCCGCTGAAAACTGGATAAAGCGACTGGCCCGCCGTGCCGTCTTTTTCTCCATAAAGTTAGCGGGTTCGAAGTCTTTTACTTCTCCGGCAATTTTGGTTCGACATTCAGATGTATCGAAACGGGTTACCGGCCCGATGCCGGATTCGCCCTTACAAAGGGATTGCCAGTTTTTGTCTACGGTATTCCCCAGTGGGGTAAGCATACCTAAACCTGTTATTACTACTCTACGGGTATTAGTTCTGTCCAAGTTATCTTATCTACTCCTCAAGTTAAATAATTTGTTCTCTCTAGCATGATTTCAACAATGTCCTAGTATAAAATATTTTAACCCATTTGGAAAGGAAAGCGTCCATAACATGACAATCCAATTGTAGTCATGTATATATTTTATACACTAATTCAATCTCAAACTTTTTAACAGCATATCCCGGAGTATATACTCCATTTACTTAAAGCTATTCCTTGTTATTTCAAGCTTAAAAAGGCCCACTTGAAAAAACAATTGAAAACATCTTCGATAAATGCTATATTTATCAATATAATTATAATATTTATACAACGGTGTACAATAGTTATATAATTATGGTTTCTGTCAGCTTCTAATACCTGAACCTTATTTTTGTATGTCTTCTTCCGAGGAGTGGAACTGCCCTATGAAAATTGCCATAAGCGGAAAGGGCGGAGTCGGTAAAACGCTTCTAAGCGCCCTTCTGGTCAAAGAATATGCCAGAAGAGGTTTTGCTGTTCTGGCAGTTGACGCCGATCCTGATACCAATCTGGCTTCTGCTCTGGGTTTTCCAGAATCGGAAACCATTACTCCGATATCAGAGATGAAGGAGTTGATTGAAGAACGCACCGGCGTGAAACCTGGCCAACCCGGGGCTCTTTTTAAGCTGAACCCGCGGGTAGATGATATTCCTGAGCAATATGCCCGTCGACTGGACGGCATCCGTTTAATGGTCATGGGTAAGATCAAAAGGGGCGGCAGTGGTTGTTATTGTTCTGAAAATACTCTGCTGCAGGCTTTGATCACCCATCTTTTAGTAATTCGAAATGAAGTAGTTATTCTGGACATGGCAGCTGGTATCGAGCATTTAAGCAGGGCCACTGCCCGAGCGGTTGATAGACTGATTATTGTGGTTGAACCCGGACGGAAGAGCCTCGAAACCGCGCTTAGAATTAAAAAACTTGCCAGTGATATTGGCATTAATAACATCGCTGTGGTTGGCAATAAAATCCGGGGTCAGGTTGACCGTGATTTCCTGACTACGACTTTACCCGGCTTCGATTTTCTGGGTTTTTTACCTTTTGATCCGGCCATTACTAATGCAGAAGTCTCCGGGGCAAATCCGCTGGAAGCCAGCCAGTCAGTTTTATCTGAAGTTCAATCCATCATTCAAAAGCTTGAATCCTTGTAAATGTTAAATTATATCCAGTGAGGGAGGAAAGATCGTGGCTTACGACGCAACCAAGTTAAAAGAATGGCAAATTGCTGAATTAGCTGAAGCCAATATGCCCGAACCAGGCGAGTGGAGAGAAAAATTAAATCTGCAAAAAGATGAACTTGTGCCTTACGGTAGAATCAGTAAACTGGATTTCCTTAAAATTATGAACCGTCTAAAAGACAGACCAGACGGAAAATACATAGAGATCACAGCTATCACTCCCACTCCTCTCGGGGAAGGTAAAAGCACCACCTCATTAGGTCTGATTGAAGGCCTGGGCGCCCGCGGCAAAAATGTCGGCGGTTGTCTTCGCCAGCCGTCTGGTGGCCCCACTATGAACGTCAAAGGCAGTGCCGCCGGCGGCGGAAATGCCCTCCTGATACCCATGGCCGAATTCTCTATGGGACTAACCGGCGATATTAACGAACTGATGAACGCTCATAACCTGGCTATGGTGGCTTTGACTTCACGTATGCAGCACGAGCGTAACTATACTGACGAACAACTGCAGAGACTGAGCGGCATGCGCCGTCTGGACATCGATCCCACTCGGGTCGAATTGAGTTGGGTCATTGATTTTTGCGCGCAAAGCCTGCGTAAGATAATTATCGGCATGGGCAGTAAAATGGACGGTTATTTAATGGAGTCTCATTTTTCCATTGCCGTCAGTTCTGAATTGATGGCCATCTTGTCGATCGCCAAAGACCTGGCTGACCTTAGAGAAAGGATTTCTAAGATTATTGTAGCCTACGATAAGCAGGGCAAGCCGGTGACTACCGCTGATCTGGAAGTTGATGGCGCAATGACAGCGTTCATGCGCAACACTATTAATCCTACCTTATGCTGCACTGCTGAATACCAACCGGTCATGGTGCATGCTGGGCCTTTCGCCAATATCGCCATCGGCCAGTCATCCATCATTGCCGACCGCATAGGTTTAAAAATGTTCGATTATCATATCACCGAAAGTGGCTTCGCGGCTGACATCGGTTTTGAAAAATTCTGGAATGTGAAATGCCGTTACAGCGGCCTTAAACCTAATGTTTCAGTACTGACTGCCAGCGTAAGAGCTTTAAAGATGCACGGCGGCGGTCCCCGCGTATCACCAGGCGTTCCTCTTTCAGATGCTTACACCAAAGAAAATTTACCGTTACTGGAAAAAGGCCTGGAAAACATGCTCCATCATATCAGGACAATCCGGACTTCAGGCATCAACCCTGTGGTTTGCATCAACCGCTTTTCGAACGACACAGATGCTGAAGTTGCTTTGGTTAAAAGGGCTGCGGAAGCTGCTGGTGCCCGTGCTGCCGAATCCAATCACTGGGCTAAGGGCGGGGAAGGGGCACTGGAATTAACTGATGCGGTGCTGGATGCCTGCAAAGAAGAAAATAATTTCCATTATTTATATCCTATTGAGATGAAACTGCGCGATAGAGTTGAAAAGATCGCCCAGGTGGTCTATGGTGCCGAAGGAGTTTACTGGAGCCCTGAAGCTGAAGCTAAAGCCAAGCAATTTGAAGCCGATCCCAAATACGATGATTACGCCACCATGATGGTCAAAACCCATCTATCTTTAACCCATGATCCGGCCTTAAAGGGCGTTCCTAAAGGTTGGACGCTGCCTATTCGTGATGTATTAGTCTACTCTGGTGCCAAGTTTTTATGTCCCATGGCGGGAACTATCACTTTGATGCCAGGCACTGCCTCTGATCCCAATTTCAAGAGGATAGATGTTGACGTTAACACCGGAAAAGTAACTGGTTTGCACGATGTAGATTAGGAGACTCAGACTATTGATGTCAGAAAATACATACAAGATCACCTTTCTGCCTGGAGATATCGAAATTCAGGTTAAACAGGGCATCTCTCTTCTGGAAGCCGCCCTGGCAGCCGGAATTCATATTAATGCATCTTGCGGTGGTACTGGCGTCTGCGGGACTTGTAAGGTTAAAATTGTTTCGGGCAACGTCGTATGCAATCCAAGTGAGCACCTCAATCAATCCGAATACGACAGCGGACTGCGCTTGGCCTGCCAGAGCCGGGTTCTTTCAAATTTAACGGTTGAGATCCCCCTCGTGTCTCGACTGGATAAAGCTATACAGGCCAGAGAAAATCAGCGTTCAGCCGGGGTTTCCGCTTTAAACTGGAATTTTGTTCCACTAGTTAAAAAATATTATTTGGAATTGCCCGCGGCAAATCTGGATGATAACGCCAGTGATCTATTCAGGGTCAAACGTGGTTTGAAAGATCAATATCAAATCGAGGGACTTCTAATTGATCTGGAAGTAATCAGAAAATTTCCTCCTATTTTGCGGGAAAATAGTTTCAAGGTGACTGTCACAGTATTAACCATTATGGATCAAGGGGATACTGTTTCACGCAAATTGGTCAATATAGAAGCAGGTGATACACGAGACCACCTTTATGCCCTGGCCGTTGATATCGGTACTACTACTGTTTGCTCGCAAATTCTAGACTTAAACCGCGGTAAGGTTTTGGCGGATACTATCGTCTTTAATAAACAGATAAGCTACGGCAGCGACGTGATTACCCGAATTGCCTACAGTCAAAAACCGGGAGGTCTGGCTAAATTACAGGAAGTTGTTGTCTCTTCCATTAACGAAACTATCGATAATCTTCTCAAAGCCTCCAAATTAAAAAAGACGGATATCAGTTATATCTCGGCGGCTGGTAATACTGTTATGCAGCAGATACTTGTGGGACTTGACCCCAAATATATTCGCTTGTCACCTTATACCCCGGCGGCCAATTTTATACCGCTGGTAAAAGCTGCCGATCTGGGGATACAGGTTGAAAACCACGTTTATCTTTATACATTTCCTTCAGTGTCAAGTTACGTTGGTGGAGACATTGTTTCCGGTGTAGTTGCTGCTGGTGTCTATCAAAGAAAAAAATTGACTTTCTACATGGACATAGGCACCAACGGTGAAATTGTCATTGGTAATTCGGACTGGATGGTAACAGCTTCTTGTTCAGCTGGACCGGCTTTTGAAGGCGGCGGTATTAAACATGGCATGGTGGCCATGAAAGGCGCTATCCAGGATTTCGTCATCGATTCTGAGACATTGGAACCCCAAATTAAAATCATTGGAGAAACAAAACCCAGAGGTATCTGCGGTTCCGGACTAATAAACACTATTGCTGAACTATTGGAAGCTGGTGTTATCGATCAAAACGGTAAATATAATACTCATATACAATCCAAACGTATCCGAAATGGTCTGGACGGTTGGGAATATGTTCTGGCCTGGGCTAATGAAACTCAAATTGGTCAGGATATCGTTTTAACGGAAGTTGACATAGATAATTTGATCAGGGCCAAAGCGGCTATGTACGCAGGTTGTCACACCCTCAGCCGTAGTGTCAACATCTCTTGTGCTGATTTTGAACAGGTTATTCTGGCGGGAAATTTCGGCAGCAGCTTGAATATTGAGAAGGCAATCACTATTGGTTTGCTCCCGGATATCCCCCGCGACCGTTTCGTTTTTATCGGCAATGGTTCGCTTTCTGGAGCCAGATTGGTTAATTACTCCGAGGATATCTTGAAAGACACGGCCAGAGTCGCCCGAATGATGACCAATATCGAACTGAGCGAAAACAACGAATTCAATAATAACTATATTGCGGCCATGTTCCTGCCACACACGGATGAACTGGCTTTTCCCAGCATAACAAAGTCTATTAAAAGTAAAAATCGTTCTCGTTAATAACGATAGGGAGTCTGGATTTGAGTTTCAGTATTGCAGTGGCAGGAAAAGGTGGCAGCGGAAAAACTTCCATATCGGCTTTAATTATCCGCTACCTGGTTAAAAACAATATGCGACCTGTTCTAGCGGTAGATGCGGATCCTAACGCTAATCTAGGTGAGAGTCTTGGGCTGAAAATCGAGGAAACCGTCGGTCTCATGCTGGACCGTTTTCAAAAAGAGAAGATCGATATCCCGTCCGGTATGTCCAAGGAAGCCTACCTGGAATATCGGTTAAATTCCATTATGCTGGAAACTCGCGATTTCGAGCTTTTATCCATGGGTAGAGGGGAAGGACAGGACTGTTATTGTTATCCAAACACGATTCTACGTAAATTTATAGACCGCTTATCGGATAGTTATTCCTTTATTGTAATGGACAATGAAGCAGGTATGGAACACCTCAGCAGGGGAACTACTCAAGATATTGATGAACTCTTGATCGTCTCAAACCATTCAGTTAAAGGCATCCGCACCATTTCTCGTATTCAAGAACTGGTAAAAGAGTTAAAACTGCACGTGAAAAACGAATCCATAGTCATCAACATGGCCCCTTACCAGCTAGACCCTTTTATTGTAAATGAACTGGAGACACTTAAACTTGCCCCGGATGCTATTATCCCGCAGGATGAGCTGATTTATCAGGCCGATTTACAGCAAAATTCACTTCTAAATTTACCTGATAACAGCGTAGCGGTTAAAGCCATAGATCGTTTAATGACCAAAATAATGTCAGTAAAAAAGAAACAACCTATTTCTGGTTTGTAATGAAACGGAGGTAATAATGTCTGCAAAAATAATTAGCGGTACGGAAATTGCCAGGCAAGTTAGAGAGGAATTAAAACAGGAAGTATCCGATCTCAAAGCTAGGTACAATATAGTACCCGGCCTGGCTACCGTGCTTTTGGGTGACAATCCAGCTTCTAAAAGCTATATTGCCGGTAAAGAGAAGGCCGCCATTGCCCTGGGTATCTATTCAGAGAGAATTGATCTACCCGACACTACAACCGAAGTTGAATTGCTGACTTTGATTAAACGTTTGAATAATGATCCCAAAATTCATGGCATTTTGGTTCAGTTACCCTTACCCAAAGGTATCGATGAGACCAAAGTGCTGTATGCCATCGATCCTAAAAAAGATGTGGACGGTTTTCACCCAGTCAATCTAGGGAAACTTATGATTGGCGATCCGGATTTTATACCTTGCACGCCTTTCGGGATACAGCAGTTACTTATCCGTTCAGGAATTAAAATCGATGGAGCCGAAGTGGTGATAGTCGGCCGCAGTAATTTGGTAGGTAAACCCATCGCCAATATTTTGCTTCAGAAAGTAGCCGGTGCCAACGCCACTGTTACCATTTGCCATACCGGAACCAAAGACATCAAATCACATACGCTGAAGGCTGAAATCTTGATTGTAGCCGCTGGCAAACCCAATTCCGTTACGGTCGATATGGTTAAGGAAGGGGCAGTGGTTATCGATGTTGGCGTCAACCGGATCGGAAAAACTTCAGAGGGCAAAGATATTCTTGTTGGTGATGTGGATTATGATAAAATTAAAGAAAAGGCCAGTTTCATCACGCCGGTCCCCGGTGGGGTAGGCCCGATGACTATCACCATGTTAATGGCAAATACCGTTAAAGCGGCAAAACTGGCCGCTAAATTATCTTAAATTGGGGAGAGAATTATGAATGAGATTGTTAATGTGAAAGCCCCTAACCGTGATACGGTGGAAATCTTAGGCGCGACTTTTGAAGAAGGCACTCCCAAAGGTGAAGCCGGGGGAAAATGGAGCTATAAATTCTCTTCCCGCGCAGAAAATTTAAAATATCTGCAGACCGGACAGAGATATTTTTACAGTCCTTCGTATGAAGGATTCGGCAGCGAAAAAAGAAAGAATCCGGCTTAGAGTCCTCCAGTTAACCGATTATACATTATTAATACTATCATTAAGGAAGGTAAAAATGGCCATTGTGATTCCCAAGACAACCTATAACGGCAAAGTCAAAGAGATCAAGCTGGGACCTGAAAGCCACGCTATTATTGTGGGAGGCGAAAACTGCTTTCCATTCTATCTTTTTGAAGGAACCATGCCCCACAAGCCCCGCATCGCTATGGAGGTCTGGGACTCACCTCCGGATGAATGGCCGCAGGCCGCTCTTGAACCTTTTATTGGGGTTACTTCCGATCCGGTAGCCTGGGCTAAAAAATGTATCGCTGATTACGGTGCTGAAATGATATGTTTGCAACTTATCAGCACCGATCCCAATGGTATGAACCGCAGCGCTGAAGAAGCAGCCGCCATGACTAAGAAAGTTGCCGATGCCATTAATGTACCCTTGATTGTCTGGGGCACTGCCAATATGGAAAAGGATACCGAAGTTCTACGAGCAGTGGCTGAAGTTTGCCAGGGGAAAAATATTATTCTGGGTCCACTTGAAGAGAAAGACTATAAAAAAATCGGTGCGGCCGCCATTGGCTATCGGCAAACCGTTATCTCATCCAGTCCCATCGATATCAACTTGGCCAAACAATTGAATATTTTGCTGGGTAATCTGGGAGTACCGGAAAACATGCTCGTTATGGACCCTACTGTTAGCAGTATTGGTTATGGCATAGAATACTGCTATTCTGTTATGGAAAGAATCCGTTCAGCAGGCTTAACTCAAAGCGATGATAAACTGCAGTATCCGCTGATTTGCAACATCAGCAAGGAAACCTGGAAGACCAAAGAAGTCAAAATTTCCGAGCAGGATGACCCTAAAATGGGCGATGCTAAAAAGAGGGGTATCTTGTTGGAAGCTATGTCCGCCCTGGTACTGGCACTGGCCGGTGGCAATATCCTTATCATGCGCCATCCGGAGGCCATTAAACTGGTTAAATTCATGATTAACGAATTATATTCATCGTCAAAGTAATTCTGGAGGAGTAAGTGGAGATGGCAGACAAAGAAGTTAAAAGCATAGACCAGGCAACACTTGAGATGATTGAGAAAGCTCATCAAGACGGCTGCAGTACTGTTTTTGACCGGGCAGATAATATGAAACCCTGTCCGATAGGGGCTGAAGGAAGCTGTTGTAAAAACTGCGCCATGGGACCTTGTCGCGTACCTATGGCCAAAAATAAAGAGGAAACCGCTGAAGATCATAAGAAACGCAAGGGTGTTTGCGGCGCCACCGTTGAGACTATTGCTGCTCGTAATTTCGCTCGCATGGTCGCCGCTGGAACTTCCGCTCATGGCGATCATGCCAGACGTGTAGTTGAGCTGTTCCATGCCGTCGCTGAAGGCAAAGCTCCTGGATACCAGATTAAAGACGAACAAAAACTTCTCCAGCTGGCTCTTGAATTGGGCGTAAAAATAGGAGATAGATCTAATCAGGAAATTGCCAGGGACATCGCTGATATCTTACGTGAGGATTTCGGGCGGCAGGAAGGCCAGTTGAGTTTTATCAAACGTGCCCCCTTGAAGCGCCAGGAAATTTGGAGACAGAATGGAGTAACTCCCAGGGGTATAGACCGCGAGGTCGTTGAGACCATGCATCGCACCCATATGGGAGTAGACCAGGATTACCAAAGCTTGATCAAGCAGGCTACCCGTACAGCTCTAGCAGATGGATGGGGCGGCAGTATGGTCGGTACTGAACTTCAAGATGTTATGTTTGGTACTCCTTCTCCAGTCCTCAGCCAGATTAACCTGGGTGTTTTGAAAGAAGAAGACGTAAATATTATTATCCACGGTCATGAACCGGCCCTTGCTGAAATGCTGGCGGTGGTCTCGCAAGATCCCTCTATTATTGCTTACGCCAAAACCAAAGGCGCCAAAGGCATTAACCTGGTAGGGATGTGCTGTACCGCTAATGAAATACTCATGCGTCACGGCATTCCCACCGGCGGCAACTTCCTGCAGCAGGAACTGGCAATTGTTACCGGCGCCGTTGAAGCTATGATCGTTGATGTCCAGTGTATTATGCAAGGTCTTACAGACGTGGCACAATGTTATCACACTAAGCTGATAACAACCGACGAACGCGCTCATATCACCGGTTCGACCTTCATTCATTTCGACGATTTGAATGCTATCGAGATATCTAAAAATATTATCAAGACGGCCATAGATAACTTCCCTAACCGACATAAAAATATTAGAATACCTCAAGTTAAATCTGATATGGTTGCTGGCTTCAGCCATGAAACCATCACGTATTTATTAGGCGGCATGTTCCGGGCTTCTTATAGGCCTCTAAACGATAATATTATCAATGGCCGTATACGCGGTGTAGCCGGAGTGGTCGGCTGCAATAATGCCAGGGTAACTCATGATGACCTACATGTTACCCTGGTTAAGGAACTGATAAAGAACGATGTGCTGGTACTGCAGACAGGCTGCAGTGCCATGGCCACCGCCAAAGCCGGCTTGATGGTGCCGGAAGCCTCCAAATTTGCCGGAGAAGGTCTGGCCTCGGTTTGTGAAACTGTGGGTATTCCTCCTGTTCTGCACTTGGGAGCTTGTGTGGACAACTGCCGAATCCTTACCGCTGCCACTGCCATGGTCAAGGAAGGCGGGCTGGGTGATGATCTCAGCGATTTGCCGGTTGCCGGCTGCGCTCCGGAATGGATGAGTGAGAAAGCTGTAGCTATCGGTCATTATTTTGTTGCTTCCGGTGTCTACACTGTCTTCGGAGTCACCTGGCCGACTGTTGGGTCTAAAGAAGTCACCGATTATCTCTTCAAAGACATAGAGAATTCCTATGGAGGAATGTGGGACTTCGAAATGGATCCTTACAAGATGGCGCAAAAGATGATTGCCCATATCGATAAAAAACGTAAAGCCCTGGGCATAGACAAGGCCAGAGAAAGAGTACTCTATGATATGGCCATGAGAAGAGA
>Ga0114951_10004877_pt1 | contig 12700 bp, 15 predicted proteins | sample AM7aDNAmetaG_FD_88677 | JGI IMG/M metagenome (GOLD analysis project Ga0114951, IMG submission 88677) | Freshwater microbial communities from Finland to study Microbial Dark Matter (Phase II) - AM7a DNA metaG | ecosystem: Environmental > Aquatic > Freshwater > Lake | place: Finland: Lake Alinen... | reverse complement strand
TCGGTTCAATCTCCGCTAAGGTCTTTTTCCAAAAGATTTGGAACGACATGCAGTACGTAGGTTTGCCGGCTCCCGCCACTACATTCTAGTACAAGAAGATCTAAAGAGATTCTCTCATACTAGACAGTCGTGCTTGCGAAGAAGCCCTTGATAAAGAAATCGAATATCAGCTCTCCATTGGAAGAATCTTCTAGGTTTTGATTGTTTTGTGGATAATAGGCAGTCAATACATTTGTTTCGTTATCGAATTCAATTGTCCGCGGACCGAAGTTCTTGTCCATAAAACTGATCATTGGGGAATAATCCGGGTCAACTTGTTGCGACATATTTGCGAGTGTTTCCTCGCATAAATTGGTCGCAAGCAAGTGATATCTGGCGATCATCAGCTGTTCAGTGGTCGAAGCGGGGTATTGTTTTCGGTAGGAGGCCATGAAATACAATAGATTCTGTGTCTTTTCCTCCTCAGTTTGGTAATCCTCAGGACATCTAAAGGATTCGGAATAACTTCCATAATCAACGGGGGGTGGAATCGTATCGGAACTTTGTGTGCTTGTCGGCGCCGGTAGCGAAGATTGACCGGAAGCGGCTGTTTCAACTGGATGATACGGATACCCACTGACAAAGTAAGAACCTACGAACAGGATTATTAATATGACTTCGAACGATATTAGATCAAAAACTGAAAAATATTCATCGTCTTTTCGCTTTTTATAGATATTGATGAATATGATCACCAATAATCCGGCTAGAAGTAAGCCTGTTGCCCATAACAGAATGATCGTGATAATGTCCATTGTTTCAAATATTTCAATTTCCACCAATGTCATTATGATGACGATATCCAAATATGCGGCCAATCTGCCTATCAGCTTTCTGATTCTGAAGGCCTCAATGTTAAATATAATTAATGAGCAAATAGCCGCAATACACATTGGCAATACCGCCCATGGGGGAATATTTTCGTTCAAAACGAAAAGCAGTCCCGAAAGGACCAGTGAAACGATTAAGGACGATTTTATTACTGACACGGGTTTACTTGTTATTTTCTCGATATTGAATATCTTTTCTCATATTTCTAAGGAAGTACCGTATAAATTATATTAGCATTGTCATCGCAAGAGTAGGCAGTCCAATTACATCCGCTAGATCTTCTGTGATAATTATCATTGGAGCTTTTAATATAAGCATACATAAAATAACGAGCAGATATATCTTCAGTAGTAAATGTTTTGGTGTATGTTAAATTTGTGCCCCAAGGCTTCATTCCACCTTCCTTCACCCAGTCATATTCTTGAGGAAGAATAAAAGCAAGTATTCCTGATGTCTCTTTTCCAGAAACCTTAATGGTAAAATTAAGTGTTTCTCCTACGTGCACAGTGTTATTTGAGGATGCTACACAATTAGAATTTGATCCAGCAACTGAAGAACAAGCACAATTCCCTTTATTATCACAAAATGATCCAATAATCGGTTTATCTGGCATCACATAATCTTGAGCCAGTTGCATTGTCGGCGACTGAATCGGTGTCGGTATAACATTGTTGTTACAGGAAGCCTGAACGACCCTGTCTTGATAAACTATTCGATCTACTGGCTTCTCGACGATTCGATCACGATATACAATCGTTTCAACCGGTTTCTCAACAACAGTCTGTTTACACTGTATATTGGCAGTTACAAGACTTTTTTGTAAGTTTGCCAGTGCTGTTTTAAGAGATTTGATTTCCGCATCTCTGTTTTGGATTTTTTCCACTGCTGTTTGAAGTTCCGACTGTAAGTCAATGTCTTGTGCGGAAATGATCGGTCTTATGTTTGTTTGATTGACATTTGAAACTGATGATGTGCCCAACGGTTCAGCAATATCAGTAGTCTGATTGCCATTATTACTTTCTAAAGTTTCCGACTTAATGTTTTTTTCTCCAATAAACCATGTACTGGGATTCCACCAGGAGGCCATGGCTAACTTCGGCAAAAGGAAGGAAATAAGAAGGAGAATAAGAACGGCTTGAGATGTTTTTTTCATATTTTGATTAAATATTAAGATCATTTTCTCTTAAAAAGACCCCATATGTGTAATTTAACTGTTCAGATGATGAACCAATGCCCCCACAAGATTTATCGATGAGAAATGAAATATAAATAGAAATCATCTCAAGAAGCTTTCTATACTCCGGCAAATCATTTAAACTTTGGGCATTAATCTTTTCCATTTTTTCTTTCTTAAGAATAACTTGGAGACAATTCCATCTCAGTACGGCCTTGTTCAGAGAATTTATTCCACCTTCCATACCAGGGACTACCTTTTCAATATATTCCCGAATGTAATAGATGTGTCTTTTAAAAATTTCCCGTGCATTTTTTGTGATTTCCTTATCCTTTTCTTCCTTTCTATCAAAATATTTTTCACCACAACTACATACAGCCATAAAAATAGCTAGGACGACAACGACGGCTATTATAACTGCAAGTAAATCCGTTAACATGATAATTGATCTGATGATTTGATGTTGTAGTTCTCTTTTATGCTCTTACTGCTTTGCGATCTGGAAAGAGAGAGTGAAGATAAAAAAATATATTAAGCCTGTACCTGGCTAGTGGTGTTTTGTTGTGATGAATTCTTCCAAGCACTATTCGAATTTGCGCCTGTTGGTTACTAGTTCTAGAATTCGTAACCACACTCTCTCTTTTCAAAGAACAAAACTTCGTACGCAAAAAGCCCACCACAGGTAGAGGTCGAAACCTCTCGTACCAGTTTCCCGATACGGCTGATTAGAGCTAACCCTGCGATGGGTTCTTTGGCTCTAATCAGACTTTATTTCACCATGCCGTCAATTACTCGCCGGTTTAGGCTACTTCTCGATATTCAGTTGTCTTTAAACTATACACCCACTGGGTTTATAAGGAAAGTGCCCAAAAAATTGTAATTTTTTTAGCGAAAATTTCGATCCCCTCGATTCCAAATATCCATTTTCTTCCAGAAACGCAAACCACCCCTTGTCCCTATTCAGACGCCACCGGTAGGTACTGAGACCAAACAGCCCCGCCACCCCCTTACTAGGCATGATTCATCACACACAACACTAGGTATATGAGGTAATTATTAATAGTCACAAAGACTTCATGTGCATAGTCGTACACATTAATTAAACATGCCAAAGCAATGAAACATATCAAACAAATCATTGATAATCCGCAGTCAAGTTACACTGGCAGTATAGCTACTAAGGATCTCGTGAAGAAGCAAATCGAAAATCGTTGGGGCAAGAAGGAAGCAGAAAGGTACGATCCATTCAAAAACTGCTTTACCTTCGCCAAATGGGCTTCCATGGGTTTCAGAATAAAACCCTGGGAAAAAAGCCTTAAGTCAGTCACCTTCGTCGAGGGCGACAAAGAAAGCGCCACAGGTAAGGTGACGAAGTGGAAAAAGACGGTCCACCTTTTTTTCGATCTCCAAGTCCACAAAGGGGGCTATTAGCAATTAACGATTACTTCCATGACAACAAGAGAAATGACGGTCACATATACGCCTGGAGAATCTGGCCACGATGGTTCCAAACCAATGATCTGTATCACCAATTGGTTCCTTCGAGAGTCTGGGTTCAATGTGAACGATAGGATAACGGTTGAATATCAAGATGGCCTCTTGGTAATCCGCAAAACCGCATGAGGAACATCGTCAAAGAGATGTGGTTAGGGACGCCTATTCAGGACTGTCTTGATTCCAATGCCGGCCGCGGATACATCATGGTCCAAATCGAGCATAGGTTCGGCAAGGAAGTTGCCGCCAATACGAATATTGAGGCCGATGTCATGAATTTCACCCGGTGGCATTTTGCGGGACATTCTGTAAGGCCAGGAGAGACCTGTTTCTACGGAATTCGATACGAGAGATTGAGAAATAAAAAGGGCGAAGTGGTAAAAAGGATCCCGAAATTGGTTCGGCTTTTCCATCGTTGCCAAACAAAGGATTCGCATTATTAATTAATTTAACTTTATGACAATAGCAATTACAGCCGCCAAAAGCGGTATAGCGGACTTCAAATTGGGAGTCGACAATCTCCTTGAAAAGAGGATTTACTTCAAATCCCGCATTGAGCCAATGTTAAAGGAAGGTACTGACTTCTACATAATCAAAGGCAAGAAATCCCTTGGAAAGGCCGGTGCGGAGAAACTGGCTTCAATTTATGGGCTCACGGCATCCTTCAAGAAGGATACGGAGACTTTGGAATCGTTCCAGGGCGCTGAAAACATCGTGGCATTTGTGTGTTTCCTTTCTCATCAAGGAGAAGTTGTAGGCGAAGGGCGCGGCGCCGCCACGCTCAAGAATAACGGTAATGATCCGAATAAAACCATTAAAATGGCCGAGAAGAGCGCTTACATTAGTGCCGTTATTCGATCTGTAGGCCTTTCTGACATCTTTACACAGGATCTCGAATTGGTACCGCCAGAACGTGTCCAAACGCCTAATAAGGCCGCTCCCGTTATCAGCATGGCCGAAATATTCCCCGATGAGAGCAATGGGGACAGTGGCGATCATAATATCCCCTACGAGCCCGATCTAGGCAATAGTGGCGCCGATATGATCACAGCCAAACAGAAGAAATTCCTGGAAAATCTGGCTTATGAACGAATTCCCGACAACGATGATAGGGAGAAGTTTCTGGCCTCTATTGATTCTATGAGCAAGGCGGATGCGAGCGAGGAAATATCGAGTTTTCTTCAAGCAGCGGAACAGAGGTAGTGAACAGGTATTAACCAAACTAATAATAAATATTCAAATGAACAACAACGAAAATGTTACAGGGAACCTGACCAAGCGGGATCTTGAGCTAGTCGAAAAGATTATTTACAAGAATAACGATGATGTTGCAGTCTCAATTGCTAGATCATTCGAGCGCTTAGAAGAACGAATCGATTCAACGGAAAGCCGAATTTATTCACGTTTGAGCGATGTTGAAGACAAACTTGAATCAAACCGCCAAGATTCAACGGATACTCTCGGGGAAATGGCAGATAACTTGAAAGGGTTACGCGAGGCGGTCTCCGGCGGCAAGAATTGATTATCACCATAACGAATAATAATGATTACAAAAATTAAAGATTGCTATTTTGACGGCCGGAGAAAGAACTTTATTTTCCCCGCAGAATATGTAAACGGAAGAATGATGAACGCTAGGCAGAGGCGAACACTTACCAACCTTATCTTTGAGAATTTCATGGATGATGAGCGAGAACAATTATTATCTCAAATCAATGAATTTTCGGCAGAAGAGGCGGATAATATGATCATGGAATTGGCTACAAAGTGGTAGGGAGAGAGTACAGAACAATGGCGAAGCTAGTGGCTTCGCCATTTTTTGTACCTACTACTTATTTATTATTAGGCCAGGATCATTTTGCTTATTATTTATATTATCTACTAACAAATTAACCCATGCGTCCGTGTAAATGTAGTCGTTATGAGGTTCATCATACTGGCAATACTTCGTAATACAATTTTTCTTATTTGGTCGAACTTCATATTTTTTCCACATTTTTACATGCCAATTCATTATCATCTTCTGTTTCGTTCTCTCCTCTAAAATTTTAAGCACGTCAGATGGTTTATATTTCCCTTGATTTGCAACCTGGACGGTCTTCTCCTTGATCCCCACAATAAATTTTTGGTATTGCTTCATTTCATTCGCATTTTCCGGATCAAATTTTACATATTCAATGGCAACATCGGACGAGTCGCGATGGTTACCCAATTTCGGAATAAAGAATGCCTTGAATGAAAACTTTTGGGAATTTGAAACATCAGTGGAAAGAGAGTTCCGAAATGTGTTTATAAAATCAATTACTTTCTCGTCCTGCTTAGTTCTCGGGATCGATTTTCGTTGTTCAGTAAATTGTAAAGGAATAAATAGACTTTCAACTATTGAGTTTTCTGTACCAAATTCTCGGACTATTAATTCTTCAAAGTTCAAAAGTAGTGCTTGGCATTCACCAGAAATCATAGGATCAATAATAGGCATAAATCGATGTTCAATCTTACTTCGTAATTCATAAAACAAGGAAATGTTTTTTAATATTGGATCATTCCCATCTTTAAAGAATTTAGAAGCGGAATCTAATAATCCTAACGCCTTATTTTCTCCGTCGATTTTCACAAACCTCCCACGATGTTGCTCATCTTTATAGAAATACCTATCTCCCCGTTTCTCGAAAATAGCATGAAGTAAAGATGTCCAGGCGATACACATTAAAACCACAAATCCTCCAGCGCGAAACGATGTCCGCGGCTTATTATAAATATCAACAGATAACAAGACAGATTCTTTAGCCTTCTCCAACAGATTAGAAACTTTTCGAGATAGTCTCTTCTTCATGTTTCTATAACCCGCGAAGCTCGTTTAACACCCCTTCAACATTCCCAGTATTTACCAAAAAGAAGCATAGCTTGCCATTGCCTAATTTCTCCCAGACCTCACCGATTTCAACCTTATACTTCGTGTCTTCACTACTTACCCTGTCTTCACCTTTCCATTCAAGAGCTATTATCTTGTCTTTTTTGGTAAAAGCAACAAAGTCCGGATAAAATTTGTTTCGTTTCCAACCTTGAATATAGAACGGATCGATCTTTTCCCTATTGCGAACCCAGTATTTTATGTTTGGCAGGGCATCAAGATCAAGCCTTTGTACGAATTCAAGCTCTTCGCCGTTCAACTTGTCGATCTTCTCATAATAGTTCTTATTAAATTCTTTCGATACCACCTGTTTGAGAGCTATTTTATCAGGAAAGGCGTTGAACGCTTTAACAACGATCTCTTTTTCTTTGAGGAAGCGCTCAAACCTGCCTTTTCCATAATTTTCAAGCGTGCCATTTATAAACTGGCCCAATTGATCGGCTAGAACATACCTATTTACAGACAATTCTGTGAGCGTGTGGCTCTTTAGCTGGTATTCAATGGCTTTACCAAGAAAAGCGACCTTATCTGATTTCTTAAGTAAGGTAAGTCTGAGTTTCTTATCAAGCCATTGGACTAGTTCATTCTTGCTGAAGTTCTTGTCGGAATATGTTAGTTTAAGAGTCAACTGAGCTCCGCGTGTCCATTCATCGTCATTCTTAATATCGATAATCGCCCGGCCGTCGTTATCGTAATGGACTTGAAAATCAAACTTCGGATCTTGTGCTGATAGCTCGAAATCTTCTCCGATAAGATCCTCAAAAGATAACTTCTCATCTTCAAAAGCCATCATAGGAACTTTCAAGACATCAGAGACTGCCTTTTTAGCTTCCAATTCATAGGTTGCGTCTTTCTTCTCAGCATTGATAATATCCGATCTGCTGTATCCATTGCTCTCAAGACCGGAGATTATCTGATCCGCGGCTTCGTTAAAATTCCGCGCCGATGCAAAGACATAGCTCATGTTGAAGTCTTCGATCTCCTTCCTCTTCGCATATGGCATACGAACAATGCGCCCAATAATCTGTTCAACGGCTATTTTCGAACCTAGATTAGCAACGGACACCAGGACATAAGCAAAAGAACAATCCCAACCCTCCGCCAAGGCGTTAACGGTGATGATGTAGCGGATCTTGCAATCCTTACTAAAGAGATCTATTCCATCCAATTCATTTTTTTCCGATGTTTTGATGGCTATTTCGTCAACCGGTATTTTGTGCTCAACGAGGAAGCTTTTCACCTTTTCAACCGTAATGGTATTGTCATCTTTATTCTTTGGTTGTGCTTGCAGTAAAGCAATAGGCCGTATGTATTCCCTTTTGATCTTCTTGGCGCTTTTCTCTAATTCAATCCTTTTCTCGATACCGCGGATTATCGCGTTTTGCCACTGGGCCGAGCTTTCGAGAACAATAGGTATCTTTACCATCTGTTCCTCCTTTAATTCAGACGCGTGAATCTCGACTAATATGTTGCTTTCGCTTCTGGGAGTGGCCGAATATTCAATGATAAAACAAGGTTTTAGTTCACTGATAAAATCTATCGACAGCTTCGTCGCCGTCTTATGCCCTTCGTCAATAACAATGAGCGGATTGCTCATCCGAATTACGTTAGCCAAGGAATTTATCACCGTCCCTTCCTCGTCTTTTTCCAAACCTTCCTCATTGGTCATATTTTCAAAATGATTCAGGAGTGATCCATTTTCCTGGTAAACCTTATACTTCTTTTGGAGCACCTTTTCTTTCCTAAAGGCTTCAAGGCTGGAGATTATGATGCAAAGATTGTCATTCACATCGTCCTTGCGGATGTTCAGCGCTTCTTCATTGGAAAATATCTTGACGCCATTTTCGAAAGCTTCATCCAGGGCTCTCCGGTGCCAATCCTTACGGTCCCTGAATTTCCGAAGAGTTTGGCTCTTTATCGCTTCGGACGGGACGAACCACATCACAATACCCCTATCCATCTTATGCTTCAAAGCAATGCTCATGATCTTATCAACCGCATGGCAACCTACGAGAGTCTTGCCCCCGCCGGTCGGAATCTTGACACAAACAAATGGGATACTGGCAAAAGAGCCAGAATTGTACGGCTTGTCGGTAGTATAAATAAACGAATGCCTGGGGCCAGCGACAACCATTTCTTTCAGGAATTTTTCTAGAGTTTCTAGCGTATTCTTTTGGTATTTTTTAAGTTCCATATTATTTACAATAATAAGTTAGTACTGAATAAATTGCAGCAATTATTGATCCTAAACCAAAAATCCAATAAGAACATTCCTTGTACTTTTCATAAGCATATTTATTAATATATGAATCGCCTAACGGTGTGAGCCATATCTTTCCATCGTCATCTTTCACAAATGGAGTTCCTGAGGTAAGTACATTTCTATAGTCTAAATGATTAATCGAGAGTTCTCTTTTTAACTTTTCAGAATCATACTTTTTTTGACCATCATTATTTATATCTAATGTATTTAGAAATTTTAGAATCTTTATTTCAATTTTATTTGGTATATGGGTCATAGATTAATATATTTTGACTTCATAAGGAATTTGCTTGAAAAAGACATTGTATTTCGAGAGCTGATCATCATCCAACAGGCATCTGTCCGCGTACACGACCTTTTTACCATTTCCGCTTCTCAATTTCTTAAGGAAGGACTTGTCCAGGTCATTCTTCCTAGGTTCCTTGTAGATTAGGTAATAGCCAACATCGCCATCTTCCCCGATGAAGTTCCCGTCAATCTTCTTCTTGTCAATGTTCTTTTGAGTCTCGGTAAAGTAGATATAGGTAGCGAATTGGTTAAAATCGCATGACTCCTCGATCTGTCCGCACTCGTTAAAGAGCGGCTTATCAAGCTCACAATATTCAAAACCATCTTTATAACCATATTTCTTGATAGCTCTTTTGACTCGTTCAGCTGTTATGTCTTTGGCAACCTTGTCTTCCATTTCAGCCATAATGAACTTACGGCTTCCACCATCTTCATTGTTTAGCTCTAGAACGGCGTGACCTGTTGTACCAGATCCGGCAAATGAATCTAATATCAATGATTTTTTGTCAGTAGCAAGTTGAAGCATTCTTTTAATTAGTCTGACGGGCTTGGGAGTATTGAAAGGCATATCACTATCATCAAACAAAACCTTGATTTCTTGTTTTGCTTCCTGATTATCACCAACTTCCGTCCGATACCAAATCGTTTTTGATACCAGCCCTTGCTGAACCTCAGTTAGGAATCTTTTTATTGATGGCACGTTGTTACCAGCTTTACCAAACCAAATCCGATTATCCTTAATTAATTCCTGAAGTCTGTCTTTAGATACGCGCCAACAAGTTCCTTTAGGAGGCTTCACAACCCGGCCTGATGGGGTTGTAATAGGATAATCATACTGAGCCGAATATGTTTTTACATCTAAACCACTGGATTTCCATAATCCACGAAGATCGTTATCGACATTTTTATACCTTTTATCCATTTCCTCAGTTCGTGGAAGCAAGTTGGGACGCCAGGATTCTTTATTTTTTGCATATAACAGAATATGATCGTGACTATCAGATAACCATTTCGCATCATTTTGTGGAGAGTATTTCTTTTCCCATATGATATTTGCAACAAAATTCTGTCTTTGAAAAATCTCATCCACTATTACTTTTAAATAATGATCTTCATCATCGTCAATAGATACGAAAATTGATCCATCTTCGGAAAGTAAATCTTTTAACAACTTCAGGCGAGGATACATCATGCACAACCACTTATCATGCCTCGTAAGATCCTCTGATTCTGGTCCTACAACCTTGCCTAACCACTGCTTAATTTTTGGTGAATTTACCTTGTCGTTGTAAACCCAGCCCTCATTTCCTGTGTTATATGGGGGGTCGATATAGATACATTTTATTTTCCCACCATAATATGGCATCAGGGCTTTTAGGACTTCAAGATTATCACCATGCACAATCAAATTTTGCGAATCATCACCAACGGACGCCGATTTAATCTTTTTTAGCAACTTAAAAGGCACCTCTTTGTCGTGGTTGACTACAGCTTCTTTTCCAATCCAGTTTAATGAGGGCATTATTTTGTAATTGTGTTTTTAAGAAAACGTTCAAATTCGACTTTTGGTATACGAAACTCCTTTCCTATTTTGTGCGCTATCAGTTTACCAGCCTTGATATAGCGATAGATAGTCATAATGTTGACTCCAAACTTATCCGCAAGATCTTGGGCAGTGTAGAACTCCTTACTTATCATGTGATAAGTATACTTTACTATACTTTACAACGCAATAGTTTTGGTGGATAATGGTGAAATGATCAGAGAAGAACTAAAACAATATTTCGACGATTTAGATAGCAAGCTGGAACCATGCGAGGAATTCCAGATTGGACAGCGAATTGGAGAACTTCTTAATGCCAAGGAAAATAAAATAACAGACAAGCAAGAACTCGCAGAATACGCAGCTTTTCAGTTTCTTGCTGATTATCAAAACAAGAACACCGGATGGGGCACCTACTACGGTCCCATGTTTGTTTTACCGAACAAAGATAACCAGATGGTCGAGTTTCCAAGCATCAAAGCTATTGATGATGAGGTTATGGCGTACTGGCGTAAAAGAGCCGAGGAGTCAAAGCATCCTATACTTTCGTGCAGATACGCAGATTTAATTATTGATTTTGAACCAAAGTTAAAGAATATTTCCATTGATTACAAAATGGTGCAAAAAGTGATAGATGCATCCATAGACATTTGTGGAAAAACCCTCGATGACGCTTTGGGCTGTAAGGACAAATTAAACAGAGCGTTTCTTCTAACAAAACAAATAAATGATTCTGATCGTCTACAAAAAATTGTCGCTGCGATAATCGAGACTGAGGGAAAATTTGCCGAGGATGATAAACCCGGACTGTGGGGTTATGCGTTCAAATGGCTCGTACTTGAAAACAATGAAGCGGATCTTACAGAACCACAGAAACGTACCCTCTTAACTGATCTTGAGAGTAGATTGGATCGTTTATCAAACACAAAAGAGCCAAATACTTGGAATATTGAATGTGCTGTAGTTTTGCTGGCCGAATATTATTCCAAGAAAAAGGAGGAAAAAAAATTAGAAGATGCACTACTTAAACTGGAGAAGGCATTCCGGGACAGCAAACAGGCAAATTCTGATGGTTTGCTGATCTTAAACTATCTGGAAAAATTATCAGGCGTCTATTCGCGCTTCGCCCAATTTGAATTTGCAAAACAATCAGCATCACGGATAAGAACGGAGATCAGCAATATTGGTGATCGTGGTAAATTTGCAACTCACGAGGTGTCAGCTAAAATCAATATAAGCAACGAAGAAATTAAACAATATCTTGACTCAATCTTTGGAGAACAAAGAGGATCTGATCCAATCGGCAAGGTAATCCCAAAGCTTGTTATATCTTTTATCCTGAAGAAAGACCGTGTTGATAAGCAACTCAAGGATATTTCTAGCAAATATGTTTTTCGATACTTGGTCACAAATACTGTTATATCAGAGTTCAATTATCCGTCAGCACAATTTGGCCCAATCAACGAGGACTATGATCGACACCTACTTCAGCATTTCTCACAGAACTTACATTTTCAATCGCCATTCTTGAAATGGTCATTTGATGAACTCGCAAAATTCTACACACCAGAAACCCTTTACGATGAGCTGACGCACTCTCCAGTATTTCGACCGGAAGATAAAGATTATATTCTTAAGACCTTGGATCTGTTTTGGAAAGATGATTTTCTCTCCTTCTGTCATTTATCTATTCCGCTTATCGAAGACGCACTCAGAGGCTTATGCAAAATGAGCGGTGTTTCAACGATTAAAACAAATGAGGACGGAGGATATGATGAGAGGTCCCTATACGACTTGATAAAATCAGGGGTTGTTAAAAAAGTATTTGGTGCTAAGGGAGAGGATGTCGAGTATTACTTTCATGTACTACTTACCTCTAGAATCGGGTGGAACCTGAGAAATAACTTCGCCCACGGCATCAATAAAAACGCTTTCGCAGATGAGCATGTTGCTAATAGGCTAATGCATATTCTATTGTGTCTGTCGCAAGTGAGGAAAAAAGATGAACAAGGGACTAAAATGAAGCCCAGTAACTAGTCGACGCCAAATCACAAAGTAACCCCTCACACCCCTCGTAGGTAAGCCCCCATTTCACCCCTTTGTTTGTAGGACATTAGAACCGAGCAGAGTATGGCCAGTGTCTCCGCAGTCTTCTCG
>Ga0114951_10004875_pt1 | contig 12708 bp, 10 predicted proteins | sample AM7aDNAmetaG_FD_88677 | JGI IMG/M metagenome (GOLD analysis project Ga0114951, IMG submission 88677) | Freshwater microbial communities from Finland to study Microbial Dark Matter (Phase II) - AM7a DNA metaG | ecosystem: Environmental > Aquatic > Freshwater > Lake | place: Finland: Lake Alinen... | reverse complement strand
CCTGGCTCGAAGCGGGGATTTAAATATGTGGCTTAAATTTGCGGTGATGATTTTGGGCGCCTACCTCCTTGGATCTGTCCCTGCAGCTTACCTGGGTGTCAAATGGTTCAAGGGGCAGGACATCCGCAAGCTGGGCACAGGCAATGTGGGTTCATCGAATGTGGCGCGCAGCACGTCCAAGGTGCTGGCTGTGCCTATCGCCCTCTTCGACATGGGAAAAGGGGCGCTCGCGGTCTGGATAGCCCACCTCGCCGGGTTATCAGCCGCTCAGCAATTAGTCGTTGGTTTTGTAACTGTCGTCGGGCACAACTGGCCTGTTTTCATCGGGTTCCACGGCGGCAAAGGCATGGTAACCACACTGGGCATAATAGCTTATATTTCGCCGCTGCTGGCTATCATCATCGTGTTCATATCTTACTTACCAGCGGTCATCCGGCAGATGGCGCCCGGGGTTGCCGTGGCCCTTATTTCGCTGCCTTTTTGGAGCTGGTTCGCCTGGGGATGGTTTGAGTCCTCGCGCTTTGGTGCGGATGCCAGAATAGCGGTAACGCTCTTTTTATCGGCAGCGGCGGTGATGGGGTTTGCCAAGCGGCTCATCGGGGCGCGGGTGGAACTCAGCAAGGACGTACCGAACTTGCAACTCCTATTGAACCGGTTAGTCTTCGACCGGGATATCAGCGATCGCAACGCCTGGATAGACAGGCAAACGGTCAAGCCTACCTAGCCTCCGAAATCCCGTGGCTACACAACCCCCTGGTACAGCAGGTCCCGCACAGCGGAATTTTACGGCATATTTCCTTGCCGAGTTTCACGAGCAGGGCATGGTATTCGTTATAATAAGGGACCACGGGCAGCAGATTTGACATAAAGAGCTGCTGGTAAGCATCATAGGTGTCTTCAGAAGGTGCTATCCCGATGCGTCCGACGGTCCTGCGTGTATATGCATCGATGACGAAAACTGGTTTCTCCGCGGCGTATAATAATATCGAATCCGCTGTTTCAGGACCGACACCGTGTATCTCCATGATCTCGCGGCGTTTTGATTCAAGTTCTCCTGTGAAAGCCGTCCCCAAGTCGTCAGCATAGCTTCCCAGCCAATCTGTCAGCGCTTTTAATTTTTTGGCTTTGGCGTTGTAGTAACCGGAAGAGTGCACCAATGCGGCGAGTTCATGAAGCGGGGTTTCCCTCAACCCCGAAGGCGAAAGTTTGCCAGCCCCTTTTAAAGCAGCAATGGACAATTCGACGTTATGCCATGAAGCGGACTGGGTAAGGATCGCCCCGACCATGACTTCGAAAGGGCTTTCTCCGGGCCACCAATGCTGCGGCCCGAAACATTTCAACAGGTTGCTGTATATCCCGGGCAGAATATCCTTTGCCTCAAGATTATTCAATCGGGTTCCTACCGCTCCATCCGGGAACAGAGGCGCCCGCAGGGGCGTCATTCCGTGGAATAAACGGTTTGATATCAAGCACCGGAGTGCCGTCCAGGGCATCCAGCCCTTTCACCCGCAGAATGTTGCCTGTTCTTTTCAGCAGCCGCGCCACTTTCATCCCCAGAGGGTTGGGCCGGAAAAGGGAACGTGAAGCGAAAACCCCTACCTCGGGCATCGCCGGGTCACCCCTGTAACGAACCCGCAGCGCCATCCTGGATTTATCGGTGGCTTTATGCGCCCAGAATATTACGATTACATGAGAATATTTCTCCAACCCATCAAGACCTTCGGCCAGCGCCGGTTCAACAGCGATTTCCGATATAACGTCTTTCCAGTCATGCTCGGGACGGGGCGTTTCGGCGACACCGTTGCGCACATAGCCTATGGGTTTGAGCTTAATATCGAATTCATTCATGCCTTTACCACGAGCTGTATGGGCTGCTTCATCCTGCCGGCCGGATTCAAGATTTATAGAAACGCGGAAGGAGCCCCGGTAATTTTCGAGCCTGTATCCTGTAACCCGGCCGCCTTTCGAAGTTGTGGCGGTCCATCATCGGGACACTGATGAAGATAAAAAGGGCGGTAACCGTCAACGGGCCGGCGACCATCCACCAGTGCCCTGTTCCTGAGACAGCTCCGAACATGAATAGGCCCCACCAGAACATTATCTCACCGAGATAATTCGGGTGCCGGATGTAAGCCCACAGGCCGCCGGACATAACATCCCCGTCGGCGTGAGGTGTTTTGATAAACTTTCCGAGTTGCGCATCGGCCGCCGATTCTATGAAGACAGCGGCGGATGTGAACAGTACGGCCAGGATATCCGTCAATCCTAAATCCCGGCGGGAAGTCAGCCCGGGGTAAACCGAAAGTAGCCCCAGGAACACCACGAGAGTCGGCATCAGGTCAATCCCGGCAAGCTCCACGAGCCAGAACCACTTCTTCGATTTTTCCCTTAATTCCGTGTAGCGCCAGTCTTCATGGCCCAGCCCGCCCCAGTTCCTGGCCCAGTGCCATGTGAGGCGCAGTCCCCAGAATGCAATCACAGCGAGCATGGCCAGTTGTCCAATTCCAGGTTTTTCCAGGCCGGTAGCAGCCCAGTATCCCGTTATGGCTATCGGGGCCAGGCTCCAGTAGGGGTCATAAAAGCTGGAATTGCGGAATATCCTGCCGAAAATATAGATAACCATTGTGGCGGCCAGGTCGGCTATCAACACGGTGAATATGCGGGACTTGCCCGGATAAAGACCGGCCGCAGCAACAGCCGCTCCTAGCGCTAGAGCATACGCAAGAATCACCCACATCCGGGCTGAAACGATCTTGCCTTGAGTTTTTCCCGTATCCATCCGGCTATCTTACCCTCGAAACAGAAACCAGTCAAACGCCGTGTAAAAAAATGGCCCCTTCCTCTTTCGAGCGAAGGGGCCATTTTTAACTGTCTGAATTGCCTATTCGAGGGGGGTCATGGTCAGTAATTGCCTCGAAATCTCCGGGAACCTGCAGATGAATTTCAGTTCGTCTTCCACCAGAGGTTTATGGGCCTCCACATTCGCGTACCTGACGAGTTCGAGTATCTCATTAGCTTTCTCTTTGCTTTCGGGCAACGAAATGGTCTCAGGCGTATTTTTCGACATCTTGTCAACCATATAGCGGAAACCCGAGATGCCGCTGTATTGGCCGGCACAAATTTCACGCCCTGTGTCGACGATCAGCGGTTCGCCGCGGCCAAGTTCTTCGAAACCGTAAAGTTCATAATTCTGCGGGTCCTTGAGCACACCGTCGGCATGGATGCCGGAGGCATGGGCGAAGCAATTTTTGCCAACCCCGGGCTGGTTTAGCGGAATGTCGACGCCAAAAGCGTAGGCCGCATATTGTGCCAGGCGCCATGCCTGGCTGAGCTTGATGTCACCTGCGAGTTGGTATTTTTCGTTGAAATCTTTGGATTTGGTGACGGCCAGTATCACGGAAACGAGGTCGGCATTGCCCGCCCGTTCGCCGATCCCGTTCAGGGTCGTATTGATATACGCGTCTTGCCCGCCGTCGATAGCGCCTTTCGCCCCTGCGATGGAGTTCCCCACGGCCATGCCCAGGTCTCCGTGGCAGTGAAGTTCGATCGGCAGTTCGACTTTTTGAGCCAGCGTTCTGGCTGTCTCGTAAATGGAGAAAGGGTTGTCATAACCAAGAGTGTCGCAATAACGCAGGCGTGCCGCACCGTGAGCTTTGGCTGCCCGACCATATTTGACAAGATAATCCAGGTCCGTTCGAGAGGCATCTTCGGCATTGATGCCCACGCTTTCGGCGCCGTGGGCCAGAGCCGCATCGAGTGCTTCGGTCATTTCGGAAATGACGTCTTCTTTGGTCTTGCGGCCCTTAAACTTTCCGTCGATCATCTGGCTTGAAGTGGAAATCGAGAGGTTGAGGTGTTTGATGGCTGGCACCTGTTTAAACGCCAGTTCAACGTCTTCGACTATCGCGCGGATCCATCCGCCCAGAACGATGTGTTTCAGGACACCCAGACGCGCCAGTTCGAGGTTGGCTTGCAGATAATACTGCTCGTGGCGGGTAGTGGGGAAACCGAATTCGCTTTGGAAGATGCCCATCTCGTCCAGGTAAAGGTTGATCATGGTTTTTTCGAGTTTTGACAGGCCCAGGCGGGCGGTCTGAACGCCGTCGCGGTTGGTTACATCGATCAGATAAATCTTAGGCAAAATAGAAACCCCCTCTCGTACGCGCGGGGAATAATCACAAATATTAACATAAAAACAGGTTTGTGGCAATGGCATTCCGTTAGATTAAACGAATTGATAGCTGAAACCCATGGGAAAGAGTTACCCGGTTTGCCGTATATTCAAATTGAGATACTCCGTTATACTTGAATCCAAACGCGCGACCCCCCCGGTATGCCCTGTAAATTGAGCCCGCAAAAATTTAATACGCCGTGCATGGTTGACCATGCCCAATATTGTTGTTAAACTCGATTGCAATGAAAATCGTCACGGCAGCCGAAATGAAGGAAGTCGAGTCCGAAGCCGAAAAGAACGGAATTCCTATTTCTCAACTGATGGAATACGCGGGCCGGTCTGTGGCTGAAACTGTCAGGCGTATCAATGGGATTCCAGATAAACAAGTACTGTTCCTGGTCGGCCCGGGCAACAACGGCGGAGACGGCCTGGCGGCGGCACGGTACCTCTCCGTGTGGGGTGCCGACGTCACAGCCTATCTCTGTTCTCCGAGGGATGAAGCCGAAATTTCCGGGATAAAATCGGTCGATGGAATATCGGACAGCAACCAGGAGCAGCTGGTTTCCCTGTTGGCCGATGCTGATATGGTTGTGGACGCCATTTTCGGAACCGGAAAGAACCGTTCCATAGAAGGCATTTTTCAAAAAGTGCTGTCGCGCCTGGGCGAGGCAAAAAATACCGGGCGCCGGCTTAAAATATTAGCCGTGGATCTTCCGTCAGGCATGGACGCCGATACCGGAACGGCCGACCCCGTCACCCCATTTGCCGATGTCACCGTTTCCCTCGGAATCGCTAAACGCGGGTTGTATTCTCCAGCCGGGGCTGAAAGAGCGGGAAAGATTATCGTGGCAGACATCGGGATCCCCTCCGACCTGACGAGAGGGCTGCGTTCAGGATCACTTGACCCGGAATGGGCCAGGTCCGTTCTCCCCGAACGCTCTCCTTACAGCCATAAAGGCAGTTTCGGTAAAGTGCTCGTATTAGCCGGATCGGCCAATTACATCGGGGCGGCCTACCTCGCCTGCGCCTCCGCCATGCGGGTCGGGGCCGGGTTAACGAGCCTGGCTATCCCGCGAAGCCTTCAGATCGCGGTGGCTTCACGACTTCCCGAAATTACCTTTTTCCCTCTCGCGGAATCTTCCCCCGGCATGGTGCATCCCGACGCTTTCAAAATCGTCCTGGCTGCGTCGAGAGATTACGATGCCGTCCTGTCCGGGTGCGGGTTGGGAAATAAGCCGCAAACGAGAGAATTTTCACTAAAAATAGCTTTCCAGCTGAGACCTGAGAAAAAAATCGTAATCGACGCAGATTCCCTGAATCACCTTTCAAGTTACAGGGAATGGTGGAAACGAATCCCCTTCGACGCTGTGATCACTCCCCATCCAGGCGAGATGGCCCGTCTTTGCGGGATAGAAGCCGGAGAAGTACAGGCCAACCGCTTTGAAATCGCTTTAAAAAAGGCCGCCGAATGGAACAAGACCGTCGTTCTCAAAGGGGCTAACACTGTCATCGCGGCACCCGACGGAAGGCTCAGGATCAATGCTTTTGCGAATGCAGGGATGTCCACCGCCGGCACCGGGGATGTCCTGGCAGGCGCGATCAGCGGGCTGCTCGCTCAGGGGATGAACCTCTTCGACGCCGCTTGCCTCGGAACCTACCTGCATTCAAAAGCCGGCGAGATGACAACCCTGAGACTGGGGGACGCAGGGATGATGGCGTCCGATCTGCTGGGAGAGCTGCCATTAGCCATCAGGAGCCTGAAAGAAACTTGGAACGGTACAGGGATAAAGAAATGTTGATAGCGATCGGTATAGGCAACACCTCTATCAAGGTAGGAATTTATGGCGGTGAAAAACTGGAGGCATCCTGGCACATCGCGACAGACCTGCGGCGGATGCCGGACGAATACTCAATCACGCTTCTCAGCCTTATACGGGCGGCAGGGATCGCCAAATCGGACATAAAAGAAGCGGCCATTTGGTGCACGGTCCCGCCCTTGATATCGACGTTCGAAGAGGTGCTCAAAAAGAATTTCGGGATTTCCCCGCTGGTTGTCGGCGCGGGTATCAAGACAGGAATACGCATCAGGATGGATAGCCCGAAAGAGGTTGGAGCCGACCGTATCGTCAATGCCACTGCTGCCCATTCGCTGTGGAACGGGCCGTGCATCATCCTTGACATGGGTACAGCCACCACCTTCGATATCGTTTCCGGCGAGGGCGACTACCTCGGCGGGGCCATTGCGCCGGGCATTATGATGGCTGCAGAGGCTCTTTTCACGCGCCCCGCTCAGTTGTACCGGGTCCAGCTTGCGGCGCCTAAAAAAGCCATCGGCACAAACACCGTCAGTGCCATGCAGTCCGGCATCATATTCGGCTACACTTCCCTCGTGGAAGGTATGGTGAGGCGTTTGCAGTCAGAAATACCGGAGAAGGCCACAGTTGTGGCAACCGGAGGTTATGCCTCCCTGATATTAAAAGAGACCAATGTCATAGATGCGTTCAACCCGGATTTATCGCTGACCGGGCTGCGGATCCTTAACGAATTAAACAGGAAATAACGGAGGCGCGCCATGTTGACAGACAAGATCGTCGTTCTCGGAATCACCGGAAGCATCGCGGCCTATAAGGCAGCTGAGTTAGCCAGCCGTCTGACACAGGCGGGCGTGAGAGTGGACGTTGTCATGACGGAAGCTGCCCAGAAATTCATATCCCCCCTTACTCTGCGGTCCCTCACTCACCGTCTGGTGGCTTCAGATATGTGGGAGCCTCTCGAGGAACACCGCATCAGTCATGTTTCGATGGCACAGGCGGCAGACGTGGTAGTGATTGCCCCCGCAACCGCCAATATCATCGCCAAAATCGCCTGCGGGATGGCAGACGACCTGCTCTCCTCTATGGTGCTTGCTACTAAAGCTCCTGTGATCATAGCTCCCGCGATGAATGTAAATATGTATGAAAATCCCGTGACCCATGCGAATATTGAGAAGTTGCGCGAGCGCGGTTTCTACATCGTCGAACCATGCACAGGCCGCCTTGCGTGCGATACGGTTGGCAGAGGACGCCTCGCCGAAACAGCGCAGATAATGGGCGCCATCAAAATAGTGCTTGGCAAAAACGGGGATATGGCAGGGAAAAAAGTGGTAGTAACCGCCGGCGGCACCAGGGAACCTATAGACCCGGTCAGATTTATCGGCAACCGTTCCTCGGGCAAAATGGGTTATGCGCTGGCTGAATCCGCACGGGACCGCGGGGCTCGCGTAACCCTGGTCACCGCCGCAGGTTTGCCTGAACCCACAGGGATAGAAACGCTTGCGGTAGAAAGTGCTGCCGAGATGCTTGCAGCGGTACAAAAAGCCGTTAAGGGCGCAGATGCACTGGTGATGGCTGCGGCTGTCGCGGATTTCCGTCCAAAAGTGATGGCCAAGTCCAAGATAAAGAAGGCGACATTGTCACTCAACATGGAGCTTGAACGCACCCCTGACATACTTGCGGATGCGGAAGGCAATTTTATCCGGGTAGGTTTTGCCGCCGAAAGCGAAAACCTCCTGGCGAACGCCAAGAAAAAGCTCGCTGATAAGGTACTTGACCTTATAGTAGCTAACGATGTGACCGCCGCCGGCAGCGGGTTCGGAACAGACACCAATAAAGTCACACTCATAAGCCGCGACGGAAGCGAAACTGACCTCCCCCTCATGACGAAACGCGAGGTCGCGGACAAAGTTTGGGACTGGGTCGTTACGAACGAATAGCCGCAGGCCAGCCTTCTCTCGCCAGGCCACACATCAGATACTCATGATGTTTCAGGCAGACGGGTCACGGCCATAAATGCTAAAATAGGCCACTATTTTTGTAAAAAAGGACACGTGCTATGACCGACCAACCCATCTCCGAGCTTCCCAAAGCCTATGAACCTGCACAGGTTGAAAAGAAATGGTACACGTACTGGATGGATAAAGGATATTTCACTCCAGAAATCGATCCGTCAAAGAAACCGTTTGTTATCATCCAGCCGCCTCCCAATATTACAGGTGATCTCCATTTGGGGCACGCGCTTACGGCCACACTTGAAGATATTATGGCCCGATGGCACAGGATGATGGGGGAACCTACCCTCTGGCTTCCGGGCGAAGACCATGCAGGGATCGCAGCCCAGGTAGTAGTGGAGCGTGCGCTGACGAAAGAAGGGCTGACCAGGCAACAGATCGGCCGCGAGAAATTCAACGAACGCATGTGGGAATGGGTAAACGGTTGCCGGGCCAACATCTCTAACCAGCACAAGAGGCTGGGAGTTTCGTGCGACTGGTCCCGCGAGTGTTTCACTCTCGATCCCGGTCCCAGCCTCGCAGTGCGTACCTTCTTCGTCAATCTATATGCTAAAGGGCTTATATACCGAGGCGAGCGCATAATCAACTGGTGTTCACGGTGTGCAACTGCCCTGTCGGACCTCGAAGTGGAACACGAAGATATCCCCTCAAACCTGTGGTATATCAAATACCCGCTTGAAGACGGGATCAGGTTCATAACAGTTGCGACTACTCGTCCCGAGACTCTTCTGGGAGATACAGCGGTAGCGGTCAACCCCTCAGATGAACGCTACGCCACGCTCGTCGGTAAGCAGGTCCGGCTTCCAATCACCAGGAGGATCATCCCCGTTATTTCCGATGAATCGATCTCGATGGAGTTCGGCACAGGTGCCGTGAAAGTGACTCCAGCCCATGACCCCAACGACTTCGAACTCGGTTTGCGCCACAAGCTGCCTGTCATAAACATACTTGCGGCAGATATGACTATCAACGAGCACGGCGGAAAATTTGCCGGTATGGACCGTTTCGCAGCCCGTAAAGCCGTGGTCTCGGAACTCGAGGCGGAGGGCTTGCTCGTTAAAATCGAGCCGCACTCTCACGCCGTGGGGCATTGCCAGCGATGCCGGACCATCATCGAACCAATCGCCAGCCGCCAGTGGTTCGTCAAGATCGCCCCGCTGGCTGCGCCCGCTATCGAGGCTGTCAAGGACGGCAGCATCAACATCGTGCCAGAACGTTTCACCAAGGTTTATCTTAATTGGATGGAGAACATCCGTGACTGGTGTATTTCCCGCCAGTTGTGGTGGGGGCACCGCATACCGGTCTGGTATTGCTCTTGCGGCGAAACGATAGTGGCTGTCGAAGAACCTAAGAAATGCTTGAAATGCGGTTCCGAAGCCCTCAAGCAGGACCCTGACGTGCTGGACACATGGTTCTCTTCCGGCCTGTGGACCCATTCGACGCTTGGTTGGCCCGAAAAAACCCCCGACCTGGAATATTTTTACCCGACCACCGTCATGGAAACAGCGTATGACATCCTTTTCTTCTGGGTCGCCCGCATGATCATGATGGGTATCGAGAACACCGGAAAACCTCCGTTCCAACATGTTTACCTGCACGGGCTTATTCGCGATGAAAAAGGCGAAAAGATGAGCAAGACCAAAGGGAATGTGATTGACCCGCTCGAAGTGATGGATAAATACGGCACCGATGCCTTGCGTTTTGCCGTAATCACTGGAACGACCCCCGGCAATGACAGTAAACTCTCCCCCACTAAATTGGAAGCAGGCCGGAATTTCGCCAACAAACTTTGGAACGCCTCACGTTTCGTGCTGCGGTATGCCGGAGAAGCCAGGGACGTGACCATCAATGCCTCGACACTTACGCTGGAAGACCGCTGGATAATATCCCGGCTTAACAGCACCGTCGGCGAAGCTTCCGAACTCATGGAAGAGTTTGAATTCGGCGAGGCATTACGCAAGATACACGATTTTCTGTGGGGCGAGTATTGCGATTGGTACATCGAACTGGCAAAGGCGAGGCTTGGCAGCGCAACATCATCTCCTTTGCCCGTGCTGGTGCATGTTCTGGAAGTATCTCTGCGTATGCTGCATCCCTACATGCCGTTTGTGACCGAGGAACTCTGGCAGAACCTGAATGTTGCTTTTAACCTCGACTGCGGAGAATCCATAATGATTTCAGCATACCCTGAAGCCGTCGAAACCGGAGCCGACGCAGGGGCCGAGATGGTGATAGATTCTCTCATTGAAATAGTTCGAACTATTCGAAACACGCGGGCCGAATTCCAGGTGGAGCCCAACCGGCTCGTCGAGGCCGGTATTTATGCCGGTGAACTGGCTGCCCTGCTCAAACCGTACAAAGGGGCCATAGAAACCCTTTCCAAGGCGGCCGTTACTATAGAATCAGAACGACAGGGAGAAGTGCCTCCCAAGGCGCTGGCGCTGGTGCTGGAGTTCTCTGAAGTGATTATCCCGATGGCCAGCATGTTCGACCTCCGGACCGAGATGGAACGCGTCAGCAACGAGGCGATGGAAGCCGTCCTCGAAATAGGGCGACTTGAGGCCCTCTTGGGAGACAAAGCCTTCTGCGATAAGGCCCCGGCGGCCGTTGTTCAAAAGCAGCAGGAGAAACTATCCGTCGCCCGTGAAAAACTGGTGAGGCTCAAAGAGCATAAGGGGCGCCTTGAAGGATAGTTATTCGGTCCACTAATGCCAACAAAGCCCGTTCAAAACGAACGGGCTTTGTATTATGCTGTTAAACGCGTGATTTCTACCTGTAACTCTCGCGTCTCCATGGCCATGGGAAAAAGATGAGGAAAGCCAAAAGAAAGATCGCCGTTATCACAAAGTTTGACCAGATCGAGCCGAAGGTGACATAACCTTTTACAATAGAGTATATCTCTCCTGCCAAAGTCAAGGCACTCCATAAAATGGCGAACCGCACCACGTTCACATTTTTCTTGGGGTTTACACTCCCCACGATGAATACAAAACCACCGGCAATCAAGGCAGCGCCCATCAAGGAGAAAATGTAAGAAACAAAGTTGGTGGCATCGAGTCCGGCCATGGAATCAAAAATGTTGAATCCGAGCAATTTGGCGACCCCGGCTGGGTCCAGCCACATAACTATACCCTCGGCCATCAATATGGCCGCGTAGAGAATCATCGAAATCCTAAGGTTCCACATTAAATCTCTCCTCGTACCTGGCCAGATGTTTAGCGAACCGAATTACGCCGCATCCAGTCGAGTGCTTTTTTGGTATCCGATGCGATCCGAGCTTTGTCGCAATGTTTTAACCTGTACTTGAAGCGCCAGTAGCTGAATTCTTTCATCTGCTCCAGTGAAACGGCACCGCCGGAAGGGTATCCTGATTCCTTACGGAATTGACGCAAAAGGACCCGTTGGGTGGAATCGTAGACCCTGCGGTAAGTTTCATCTACAATTTGTGTTTCAGTGTGGACATGCAGTCCCTGTTCTTCTTTGCGGACTTCATCCTCTACAGCCTGGAGGAGGGCTTCTTCGGCGGTTATTCCGTAAAAAAAATTCAGGTATTGAGCAAACCGCACATCCCCCATCGCCATCCGTGTTTCTTCCTGGGTAAGGCTAACCGGAGTCTTGTTGCGGAACAAAAAATCAACCAGTTCGACTTCGGGAATCAGCCCGCCAACAGCCTTCGCCAGCCGTTCGGCAATCTGGAGGACGTCCAGCGCTTCCCCTGATAAGAGGTACCGGTATTTCTGGTCGCCTACCGTCTCTTCGCTGACGGGCCAATCCTTAACGGCTCCAAGAAGCGCCACGTACCAGTTTTTACCCAAGGTTATATCGGAATGGAAACGTTTGACCGCCTCATCTACAGCAAGAACCGGCCTCGAATTCTGCTCTCTCTGGGACATCGTTAACTCATTTTCCGCAGCAATGCTTGTATTTCTTACCGCTGCCGCAGGAGCAAGGTTCATTGCGCCCGGGTTTGCCAGGAAGCGAGTTTTTATTCTCTCCGGGTTTGCCCATGATTTTGGTCATGGGGGAAGAAGGTGCAGGGGCCGTCTGGCCGGGAGCGCCCGGTTTGACTACGGACACATGGAAAATAAGATGTGCGACGTCGTTACGAATGCCTTCCAGCAATTCGTCGAACATGATGCTGGACTGACGTTTATATGCCACCAGCGGATCCTGTTGCGCCATCGCCTGAAGGCCGATGCCCTGGCGCATGTTGTCGATGGCCGTAAGGTGATCTACCCACAGAGTATCTATTACGCGGAGCATGACCAGCCTCTCGAGAGTGCGCATAACGGGAGGAGAGACTTCATCCTCCTTCTTGGAGTAGAGATCATCGGCCAATTGAATGAATGATTCCAGCACCCCGTCAACCGGCATTTGCGCCAGGGTTTCTGGAGTCATATCTGTAGGCAAGGGGAAGATATTTTTAAGGGCTCCCATCAAACCGGCGAAATCCGGTTCTTCTCCGCCTGAAACTTTCAGGAACCTGTCTGCCTGGGCCTCGAGGACTGATTTAACCATGTCCAGGATGTTGGAACGAAGGTCAGCCCCCGTCAATATCTTATGGCGTTCCCCGTAGATGACTTCTCTTTGTTTATTGATGACATCATCATAATCCACGAGGTGTTTGCGGATGTCGAAGTTATAGCCTTCAACCTTGGTCTGGGCATTTTCGATACTGCGCGAGATGAGCTTGTTCTCGATGGGGGTG
>Ga0114951_10004873_pt1 | contig 12711 bp, 2 predicted proteins | sample AM7aDNAmetaG_FD_88677 | JGI IMG/M metagenome (GOLD analysis project Ga0114951, IMG submission 88677) | Freshwater microbial communities from Finland to study Microbial Dark Matter (Phase II) - AM7a DNA metaG | ecosystem: Environmental > Aquatic > Freshwater > Lake | place: Finland: Lake Alinen... | reverse complement strand
TGATCGATCGAGATAACGACGACTTCGATGTCATCACCGATCTTCACAAGGTCCGAGGGGTGCGAAATGCGGCCCCAGCTCATGTCCGTGATATGGAGGAGACCATCGAGGTTCCCGATGTCGATGAAGACGCCGAAATCCGTGATGTTCTTCACTTTGCCCTTCACGATCTGTCCCACCTTCAGCGTGGTCAGCTTTTCCGTGCGGGCTTCATTGCGGCTCTTTTCAAGAAGATCCTTGCGGGAGACCACAACGTTCTTGCGTTTATGATTGATCTTCACGACGAGGAACTTGCTCTGAAGACCGATGAACATGTCTTGATTGCGGACCGGCTTGATGTCCACAAGCGACGCCGGCAGGAAGGCTTCCATGCCGATATCGACCATGAAACCGCCGCGCACCTTGCGGGAGATACGTCCGTCCACAATGGCGCCTTCGGTGGCATTCGAAAGAATATCATTCCAGGTCTTTTGGCGATCGGCTTTGCGCTTGGAAAGGATCGCGGTGCCTTCGACATCATTAAAACCTTCGAACAATACTTCAACCTCGGACCCGATGGTCAAAAGTTCGGGCTGAGGAAACTCGTCCTTGGGCAGAATGCCTTCGGCTTTGTAGGCGATATCAACAACGATATCCCGGTCATGGATCGCTATGACCGTACCCTTGACGACCTCACCGATCTTGATGTCCTGAAAAGACTTTTCGTACAGCTCTGAAAACGTGGATTGCATATTTGGGAAATCCTCCTTGAGAGTCCCCTTCTCATTGGGATTGCATGGGAATGGGGGTCCGCACCATTTTTCCCTCTCAGCCAGGCGTTAGCCGGAACTGAAATCGATGCGAACACGAGCAGTATATCATAAGTCCGATATATAGGAAGTGATTTTTCTTCAATTTCCGTTCAATTCAGGAGGGCTAAGATCCGAGGAGAAATCCTGAAAAAAAACAAAATGTGAAAACTAATGTGACGGAGTATTACGCCGCGGCAGAAATTATTTCGAAACTTTGGAAGAGAACTTCGAGAAAACGTCCAGTAAAATGGCCGTCATCGAACAGGAATCCCCCTCGACGTAAAAGCGCCTCGGCAGACACCTGCTCATCCAAAAGAAGCGCCGGCAGGAGGAAACTTCCGCGGGCGATGCCGAGAAGAGCCTTTATCGGTCTTCCAAATTTTTCGGACATTCGTGCGCGAATGACATTTGCATTATCCGCCATGTTCCCGAAATGAAAGACCGGCGCAGTCTTCGGAAGATTCGACAACTGTTCATCCCTTAAGACCGTCACAAAATGTGCCAGTTCCGCGATCCTTGCCTCCGACCGAGTACTCCCCGTCCCTGACACCGCAATAAAAAGCTTTCGCGGATTGAAAGATGCGCTCGCGAGAAGTTCCTGCCAATTCGGCAATTCCGCCAGGTCTTTGGCCGCGATTGAAAACACCACCGGTTGTTTCAAAAGAAATACACCCTCCGAAGCATTGCCCGTCCTTCCATGCATCCGGGCCGGCGTATCGAACACTGGTGCGGATCGGACGGCACTGCCTCTGCCAACGGGAATCAGAAGATCAGACCCCGCCTCTGACACCGGGAGTTCGAAACGGGGAGAAGAGAGCCCACCACGAACCTCGGAGCGTTGAATATCCCCGGGCAATTCCGGCGTTTTCTGCAAGGCCTTCTGCCGGACATTCGCCGCGGTGACCCCGTGATAAAATCTTCCGGCTGCTGCCGCTGTCTTTTGATCACCGGCCGGCCTTGAACGAAGCATCTCGTCAAAAATCGTGTGCACTGCCTCCGGCAGCCTCAGCCGGCGCATATAGGACGGAGCCCTGTAAGTAAAATGGATCGTCTTCAATTTGTCATTCAATGAAAGATCCTTAAGCGGATATCCGGCACTTTCAAACATCTCCAAAGTCTGCACAAAAGATTGAAGATCGTTTTTACCCCCCGCTGAGACGGATGCCTCCGCGGTGATTAACAGGATTTTGTCATCAAACTGCATCCTTTGTGCTGCATCCGCATCTATCCCGAAATGAGCACGGAGCTGATCGCGCACCGCCAGAAAGATCCGAAGCCCTTCCTCCCCGTTGGTCACGGCAGGATAAAGAGCGGTCAGCAGGCCGGTTTTCTGAGATCTCTCGGGTAACGTGGAAAATTCGAGTCCGAACGAGCCGGCGAGCTCGCGCAGAAGCTTATGGAATATTTCCAGATTATTGCCGTGATTGCCCGCGATTTGATAGGCCGCGGTCATCAATTTAATCTGCTCATCCGCGCTAAGTTTGCTTATTTCGTCGGGGGTCATTTTGAGGACCGCACGGATCCAGCGAAGCATAGTCCGAAAGGCCTTGAATCCCGATGGCCCCTCCGCCGCCACATGACAAGCTGCGGTCGTGATGCGTATCATCCTTTCGGGAGTCAGCTGTTTCCTGACCTCGGGCTGCAGTTTAAAGAATATGTCGATATACTCTAGGATCTTTACATACAAATCGAAGCCGGGTTTTCCCGTCTTGGGCACGCCGTAAAGCGCGGCAATAAAATCCACCTTGCTGGAAATTTCAAGCCGCTTGACGGCCTGTGCGTCGAGCCCCCAATAGCTTGCCGTATGGGCAAGCGTGTCTCGAAAACCCGTGCGTCCCTCCTCGAGAGTCGTGGATATGATCGAGGCCGCCGTGATCAAACGGACCTTCTGGGATCCTTCAAGCTCTCGCATGATTCCGGGCGTCATATCGAAAAAAGAGGCCATTTGCTTCAGAGCCGCTTCAAAGCTCCGCTGCCCCTCCGCCAGATTAAAACAGATCCTGGACGCGGCGCTCAGCATCAGGACCTTCTCCTCAGGGCTGAGACGTTTGATCCGAACCGTTTGAAGATCAAAATATTGCCCGATGAAATCCAGGACCTTATCAAAGGCCGCGAGTCCTTCTGCCCTATTCAGGGAAACAGCATAGGCGACCCGGATCAGCCGGAGTTTTTCCTTCAGCTTCGGCATGGAGTGGGCTGAAATGTCGAAACGCTTTCCGATCCGATCGATCGTCCCCCGGAAAGCATTCATGCCCTGTTGTCCGTTGCGCCCGACTTGGGAAGCCGCGGTAATCAGACTGATCTTGTCGGATAATTCAAGACCCCGCATCACTTCAGGCGTAAGGCTGAAAAATTCCTCCATCCCCGTGAGAGTTCCCCGGAAGGCTTGCACCCCTTCCTCTCCCGAAAGAGAAACGCTGTAGGCTGCGGAGATCAAAGACATTTTGTCTTCAAAATCAAGCGTGAGCATGGCCTCCGGACGGATATCAAACAACGTATTGATGCGCGACAATGTATCTGCGAAAGCTTTCAGACCGGCCGCTTTCCTCCGTGACACCTCATACGCGGCCGTGATCAGACGGATTTGATCCGCCGGACTTCCGCGCAGGCTTGCCGGTTCGATCCCGAAAATTATCCGGATCACATCGAGTGTGCCGGTGAAGGTCTTAAACCCCGCAGCTTTGGCGCCCGCCACACTGTAGGCCCCTGTCAGCAACCGTATCCGGATCTTCAGATCGAGCGCCGCAAGATCCTCACGAGCGATGCCGAACCGTTCATGAAGAAGGCCGAAGAAGTCCTGAAGATAGGCCTCCCCGCTCTTGAATCCCCTGGAGGGATCTTCTTTTGCGCGGGAAAGATAAAAAGCCGCGGTCACAACTCTTTGCTTCTCGCTCCCTTTGATATCCCGGATCTTGATCCCCAGTTCCTTTTCGACAAGCCCGAGGATATTCTGGAATCTTGAAAATCCCACTCCTCTCAATCCAAGGCCGTAAACGGCGGTCAAGACCCGGCGCTGTCTTCCCGCAGATAATTTTTTGAGATCAAACCCGATATTCTGCTTGAAAAAGTCCAGAACCTTCCGACAACGCTGCCACTCCCCGGCCCCTTTCCGGGTTATGATCCTCGCAACATTGAGGACTTTATTGACGGAAGCCTCATTTTCAGGATCGATCCCGAATTCTTCCATGAGTTGAAGCACAACGGCCCGGAAAAGTGCGCCATCGCCCCGCTTGAAAAATCGGGTCAAGGCATCTTCGCCGGAAATTCCGAATTCGCGTTCTACAAGCATTATCGTTGAGGGATCATTTTCAAGATCTTTGAATATGCGGGCCTCGGAGCGGGCGAAGTTTGAAGATCTCGGTTGTCTGGCCTCATCCGGTGCCGTAGCTAAATCCTTTGTTTTCGCCACAGCAAGAGCGCGAACGCCCGATGCCTCCCGGAATGCCTTCTGGTCTTCCTGAAGCCATTTCAAGACCTCGGTCAACTCGGGTCGCTCCCCTGGCTCGCGCTCTTCAAAACTTCCGAGCCTTTTCAGCTGCCTATAAAGCTTCTCCATTTTATCTAGCAGCTGAGCTGTAGAAAGATGCTCCTCATAGTATCCGGCTTCGGCCCGGGTGATATAGCGCTCTCGTTTAACAATTTCTGCTGTGGCGTTTTCATAAGGGGAAGAGGTAACTTCAAAACGCTTGAAAGCCGCATTGATACAGCGCCTTTTCATTTTCATCAGCTCGGGACGGTATGATTCATTGCCGGGAAGAGCCGCCAGTTTTTCATAGAGGTAGACCACCGTCAGAAGAAAACTGTAAACATCCGAGCAAAAGGTCTTGACCATTTCAGGCGCCATAAATTCCAGCGTCCCTGAGGGCATTTCACTTCCCTCTTCTGAAGCAAGCTCGAAGTCTCCCAACATCAATCGCCCGGAAGGACCGATGAAAATGTTTGACGGTTTGAAATCATTATGAACGATCCCACGGGCATGGACCCTGCCAAGAATCTCACCGGCACGGATCAGAGCCCCAAGAACAAGTGAAGGTTTTCCCTCGAGATAATGTGCCATTCCATCGATCCGTTTGGGCGGTACAAGACTCCGTGCCCGGTCCGGGTTAAGGATAAAGGGTACCGCCCCCGCAAGACCTTCCTCTTCCAGCCATATCCCTTCTCCCGACGGAAGACTCCCCACCCCTACAAGTCTCGGAACATCCGCGACCGCCGGCTCTTTTTGAAGCCGGGGAAGCGCCTTGCGCTCTCCAAGAAATTTGGGGAACTCGCTCCCCGACACCTTCCGTTCGATCCTGATGATCCTGCCGGGTTGGTCAGGTCTTTCGAAGATCGCGGGTTTCCCGTGTCTATCGAACGCAATGGCCACGGCGATTTCCCGATCCTCTTCAAAAAGAATGTTGCCCCAGATTCTCCGTTCAGAATCCACCCCTTCAGAGGTTCTTTCCGAGATTAGATGGGCAGGAATTTTAAGACCCGATTTTAATGCCCCCGCACTTCGCGTCTCGGAGCGGGCTGGCCCGGCGTCAGCGCTGAGCTGACCCGGTCCGGAGTCTGTTGCATTCGTTCCGAAATCGATAAGGGCGCTCCTTACTTTATTGGCTCGCGCTATTGATTCCATCAAAGAGACAAGCTGAGGATACTCGCGATCAAAAGCAGCGCGCAAAGGCTCTAAAACATCCTGCACTGCCTTGACCAGTTCATCCGTAACAGGTGGTTGCTCCAGATGAGGACTTTCTCGTTTCAGCCCAGCCTGCACCGCGTCGATCAGACCCCGGGTGATGGGTCTTTCATGCGGCCAGATCTTTGTTTTAGCTATGGCGCTTTCTATGTACAAAAGAGCAAGAGATTTCTCGAGTTCGTCCATGGATTTCCGGTCGCTTCTGAGAAGCATTTCCATTTTCTTTGGATCCCGCATCGCCTGATAGAATGTGATCCATCCCTTAAAATCCGCTACCGCCTTACCGGCTTTTCCCGGATGGGCCTGTTGGGGCGGCATAGTAAGCGTTAACAGGTACTGGAGTGACGACTCAAGACTTTCTCTTTTTGCCTTTAAATCCCACAATATGCGCTTCGCGTCACCCACCGCATCCACAAAAGAGATCTTTGCAAGGAGATTTCTTTTCACTTCCCTTTCCAAAGGGCTGCAGGTTTTCAAGATCCGCAGAACGTCTTTGATATTTCTTCGCACTTCTGAAGCTTTGACGCCTTCCGTCCGCGCCTCGGAGCGGGATGGCACATAAAAGAAGAGACTGGTCACCTTAAACGTTCCGCTCCCCGGCCCAGAGTTCACGGTCAATGTGACTTCATTCACTGGCCCTGAAAAACTGACGGGAATATCGAGAAGCTGGTAAGGTTTGAGATTAGAGGGTGTGTAATCGGTCCACCGGGTGGCTCCATTAAATTTAAGTTCGATCTTAAGCTGTTGGACCGAAGCCTGCGGGCCCAGATAAATCCCCATGACCGCATTGGTGGGAACAGTAAAATTATTGAATTTTCCCCAGACTCCCGACAAAGTGTTTGTATAATTGACCGTCCATACCCGAGAGGAAGACAAAGTCTCGCTGCCCGTTCCAAGGACGCCATGGCTTATAAAAGCCGCTGCCATATCCAGAGAGATCGCCACTTCGGCCGGCGCGGGATAACCTGCATCCATGCTCGAAAGCACATTCGTCACATAGCTATTGGAGGGCAACTGCGCGACCAGGTATCGGAGAATGGGATAGTTTAAATATTCCGCCAGTAAGGCCCCGTTCGAGAAAATTCTTACTGAGTTGAAGTCCACGCCCGTCACAGGATTGTGGGCATCATAAAATCCAAATCCCGGAACGTAGCCACCCGTCGCCTGAGCCATGGAGATGAAATTCGTCAAACCGGAGAACGCCGAGGCTTCCCCTCCGCTGAGCGCCATGGCCGATCCCGCGGGAACCGCAACCCCGAAATTTTTAAAACCGAACTGGGTATACGTCGCATTGGTGCTCATCCCGGGAGCGGATACGAAAACGCGATACCCCAACTGACCTCCGATGTAAGATCCTCCCCTCATATAATTTGTCATGCTGGTTTTCCAGGAATGCGGCGCCACTTGGGGATCATAAAATTGAGCAAAATAGAATTCGGGATAAGCCGTGGCCCCGGCGTCACCAATGCCTGTCCAGGCCATTTTGTTGCCGGCCCGGAGAGGTTGATAGTTAAATGTCATGGCATTCCAAAGGCTCAGAGCTTGCTTGGGATCTCCGAACATCCCATAATAGATCAGAGGCAGGAACATCTTCGCTTCGGTGTGCTTGTTATCCACATAATAGTTGTCGTAGACCAGCTGGCCTGATTCCGAGATCCATACCCGCTGATGAAAGCGACCGTTACCGTCCACAAAAATACGAAAGTTCATATTGGCCAGGAGCTGGTCCAGGTTAGCCCCCAGTTGGGATTTATTAAGCCCCCGGATCAATCCTTGTTTCATGGCATCTCTTAAAATGATCGCTCGTTCCGCCAAAATTCCGGCATCGAAGGCGGAAAAGGCAATGCCTCGCTGAGTCGTTCCCGGTATCGTTTTCAGCTCCGTCGTGAATTCACTACCGGAAGGAAGGAGCACCTCGGGAAGAATGCCCCAATTCGTACCATTCCATGTCAATCCGTGCCGGGCTGTCTGGGTAAGAAGAACTCCCGTGAGAGTTAAGAGGCGCTGCTGCACATTCAGCGGATCGGAAATATAACGGGACGAATTATTCGGATCCGGAACAGGGTGCGCCGCATGATTCATGGCGAGGATCATCTGCTCACTGATCCCAAAACCCGCATCGCTGATCTTCAAGAATCCGGAGCCAAGAACGGGCGTCTGATTGAGAGGCAATCCATTGGACCAAGACCGGTCTAATCCCTGAAAAGTATCTTCATTAAGCCGGAGCAGGGCAGCATTGTTCAAAAGCGGATTCTGGAATAGCATCGCCTTGTTTGCCTGGCCGCGGAAAAAATCATGAGCCGACGGATTACCCGAGGTCGCAAGCGTTAACGATGATTGTCCGTTGGTAAGAGGCATTTCGACCACAGGCGTGAAAGTAGAAGGATCGGATGACTTGTAGATCATGGAAGAGTGAAAATTGGGAGGTGCCTGCGTCCGCAGGGTAATTTGATCCGGTGCCGCCCCCGACTGTATCGTCAAATGAACGACATCTTGCGAAAAACCCGCCACAGCTGTGATCAGAAAGTTCATCGACGCCAAGGCATAAAAGATCTTCTCTCGCAATCCCGCGTTGAAGCTTCTCATCTCGGAACGAGATTCCGCGATTCGGGTTTTGTTTTTTGCTGCCGCAGCGGCTTTTTCCTCCCGTACTTCGCCTGCAGCATGATCGAAATACCAGTCGAAAAGTTCATAAACATTAAGTCCTTTGGGAGGAGTCCTGGACTTTGATTTTTCAGCGGGAAGGAGCGCTGGCGCGGCGGGCGTTTCTTCTTTGACCGGTTTGACGGCAACGCCTACAGGTTTCGGATTTTCACTTCGGACCCGCCTTACTTTGATTGGGCGGGCCGTCAATTTTACACCCGCGAAAGCAAAATCCTTGAGGCTGATCCTTCCTTGATTATCCACCGTTTCGGAGGAACCGTAGAGTCCCATGTAGTTTCTCCACCACTCGCGCGACGCCCCCTTGCCCGATTCAAAATAGTCATGCATCCAGGACATGAAATCCGCAAAAGAAAAAACCAGGAACTCACTGCCATCACCCGGCACAAGCAAACAAAAGACACTGTCTCCTTTTTCAAATCCAAAGATCTTCGGAAGCGTGATGCGTCCTCCTTCTGAGATATTCACCACGGCTTCCTGGTCCCCTAACGATCGAAAGATCCTCGCAATTTCAAAAAAGCGCCAGTGGTTAAATTTTTCATAAAATGTCTGAACGGTGTCAAGATCCCCCGGTCGGTCTCCCTCCCAAAGAGCCCCCAAGACATCCCCGACCGAGAAGGCAATCATGAACTCCACCGCTGCCAGAAATTCCACGGCCGAGCCCTCAAAATCACGGCGCATTTCCCTCATCTTTTCCTCAAATGCATTAGGCTGCGTGTAATCGATCTGCCAATGGGCGTCATGATATTTCACCGTCAGGAGTACCGTAGGCGAAAGGTCTTTTCCTTTATACTGAACACCTTTGCCGTGAAGCAATTCATAGCCGGCTTCCGGATGTCCATGAAATGACCAGTTGCCTTCCCCTTTGTCTTTTGCCGTTTCTTTTTTGCCAAGATCGTGCGCCAGGACAGCGGCCTCCATTTCTTCTTCGCGGAAAACGAGCTGACGGGTGACAAGATCAAACAGCTTCATGAAACGCTTCTCCGTGAGCTCCATACGAAGAAGGATGCGTTGCAGTGCATCGATGATATTTTGCAGGTGATTCCAAAGCCGGGCAGCCGCCTTGCCTCCTTTACCCTCGCTGCCTTCACGATGCCACTTCGCGTTATAATGATGAGTGTCAAGCCGATCCTCGAGATTTGCTACACCGGTCAGGAGTTTTTTTATCTCCTGAACACGGACCCGCGCCTTAAAGCGCAGATTTCCCTCGAGCCGTTTCATCTTGATCCGGTAGGCTTCCTCGGAAATCTTTGACTGCGGGAATGACTTCTTCGATGATTCACCCGATTCGAAATGGCGTCTTTTTGCAAACTCCTGCGAGCCGGGAGTTTGCGCATTGAAATAGATACCGCCGGTCACTCTCAGAGCAGGATTGCTCGCCATCAAAATCAGTTCGTCCATGAGAAGATCCGCAACTTCCTTGATCTGACCGCTCCGGCCGACGTTCTTGTAACGAACCTCCATCTGCGGGACCGCGATGTGGAAAGTATGTTTGGCCTTCTGAGCGTCAAAACCTTCCATGATCCCTTCGAATCCTATGAAACCTTCCAATCTTTCCTCATCACCGACCTTGGAGAGCACCCCCAAAGAAAGCTCTTGAATCACTCCAAAATATGGAAAACGCTGTATGATATCTTCTCTGAGCGCTCCTTTCGCTTCACGAGCTTTAAGCCATTCCTCATCCGCGGCAAGTTCCGTTTTCCATTCTGCAAGGAAATGAAGATCTTGGTTCTGATCAAGTGTGCGGATAAAAAACGTCCTTCCTTCCCTCTGGCTATCAGTCAGAACCTTCTCGCCGAAATAGGCTCTGACCATTTCATCGCTCAAACGTACGGGAGTACCAAATCGCTCCGTCACATGATCCCGAATCGCATTCAATCCAAAATCTCTCGATTCGGAGCGCCCGTGCCCTTCAAAAGGCCCGACGCGACTGTCCTTGCGCTCACCAAGCGCAAGGGCGGAGCGGACGGGACGTTCCTTCCTTGATGTGGAACTGGCTTTAAGTCCAGGGGCCAGGGGCTGCTTTGCTTTCGGCGAGTCAAAGTACCGGTCAAGAAGCAGGACATCAGCATTGCGATTACGTTTCAGGACCTCGGTCACACGGCGAATTTCAATTCGCCCAAAATGGGTCTCAAACGCACTGAGCGTGGCTGTAGCAGTACGCAGGCTCAGAGGAATCTCGAAAGCGTGTAGTTCTCCGCTCATGAGCTTTTTGTAATACGCCTCATGGCGCGGGCTAGGCTGTGTGATGCGCGGGCTCACGACCACGTAGGAGATGCCTTTTGCCTCCAGGATGCGCTTGATATTCTCTTTGTGAAAACCGCCATACACTAAAATTGCCGGTTCGATGCCTATCAATTTTGAGTGCGGAGTTTCGACTTTCTCGCTGCGCGGTGCCTGCATAGCAAGTTGCGCGTTGCGCCCCACAAGAAAATATTTATCCAGAGCTGCGGATACAGCACCGTCGCGTTCCGCGGCGATCTCGTAGAAGTGAACCGCGTCCTGAATGTTCTTTTCCCATTGCTTGGACAGCACGAGAGGCTTGGGAATATTCTGATGAATGAACTGTCCGAAAGATCTTGTGCAGAAGGACGCCAAGCCGGCCTCTACGACCTCGTATTCTTCCTGCGTCATCTCAAGGTCATTAAGGCGCTTGAGCAAGCGGATGATCTTATAATCATGAAAGAGTTCCTGATCGGTCGCGTCCTTAAGATAGGCCTTTTTGATCTCATCCTCGATCTTTCCCAGTTCTTCATAGACCTCGCGAGCGTCGATCTTCTTCGCCTTTTCGATCACGACCGGATCGTTCGACTTTGCTGCTTCCATGAGAAAACGTAGCAGCGGAATAGCCGCCGTCTCAGTCGCCCCTGAGAACACCCGGTGTGTATCTTCGGAGCCGCGATATTTCACACCGGCTGTTGATCCCTGAAAAAGCGACATAGTCCTTCCAAGATACGTGAACAGATCGAGCTTTTTCGTATCAAACTGCTCTTTGAGCTTGAGCCACTGACAAAGTTCCTTGGAAAAACGTTTCAGGACAAGCGCCTGAAGCTCTTTTTCGAGTTTCTTAAGATCCTTTTCAATGGATCTTTTCTTTTCAGACGAAAGCCGGTATTCGTCGATATTTTCTTTGTGGAGTGCCAACGAATCTGCGCCAATCAATTGCCAATCCGGTCCATGGTCCATAGTCGATGGTCCATGGCTTGAAACATTGCCTTGGCTAGGGTCTGGGGTCTGGGGTCTATCCTGATTTTTATTTACTTTTCCTTGATGGTAGTCAGGATTGCCCCCATTTCCGTTTCGCTTTAATTGATCAGAATTGGGACTATGGTCTAATCGGCTGTGACGATTAATGTGCGCGTATTCCGCAGCACGAATTCGGAGACGGTCCATCAAAAAGTAGGAAACTTTCCGCTTCGTCTCCGGATCCTTAATGAAATCGAAGTAATCATCGGTCGGCACTGGGCCTTCATAGCCTTCCTCGAAGACGGTGCGGACGCCTTCGTTCGCGACCAGATGATCGATGATCTTTGCGATATTCTCCTGAGCCTCCATCGAATCGTGGGCATCCTGAATATAGACGACGGTCCTCAGTCCATGGTTCACAGCTTTTTCTTTTTTGTCTATAGTCTGTGGTCCACGGTCTGTGGTCGGAAAATAGACCTCGTCTATTTTTCCAAGTTCAGGGGGCACCAGGGTTTTCCAATCCTGGGCAGAGGCGGAAAGATCCCTGGTGTTTTGTCCCCCTTGGAATGTCGAGGATGGTGTTTCAGCGAGAGAGCTCGAAAGGGAAAAAAGCGTGTCGGTGCAGACAAAGGCAATGAGCGTCAGAAGCGCAAGTGCCCTGAGGATAGTTTTCGAGTTGTGTTTTTTTTGTCTATACATAGCTTCTGCCCAAGTCTATGTTTTATTTTTATTAATGGTAGCTTGGACTGCCCCAATCTCAAATTCTTTGAACTTGATGAGTATTGGGACCGCCATAAGCCATTTTAAAAATAATTTAGTAATGAATGCCACTTGAACAGAGATTTGTCAAATGTCCGGAAGGTTGAAGAGGAAGGAGTGAATTCTGAGTTATTAATTGCTATTTTTTGCTATACCATGCCGCCACAGGTGCTCGCTACATTCAATCCACCCAAAATTCATACTATCCAAATTGTAATAACCGGGCGCCTTGTTGCGCAGCTGATAATGAATCTCTGCGGGCAACTTGTTTTCGCCTAGCGGATCAGTTAAGTTAACGGCCCCGACGGGCAACGTGACGCTTGGATCGATCGTGACAGTCGTGGTCAGATTTTCCAGATCCACTTCGATCACGATCTTCCCGTCCTTGATCAATTGATCCAGAGTCGTTTGAGAAAAGCCGAACGTGTTGCGAAGTCCTACCTGCACCGCAGCCTTCACTGCCGCAATCGCTCTTTGTTCAGGCGTCAGCACTCTTCCACCTTTACGTTCCCTTCCGCATCGCGATAGGCTTTGTAGATAAACCCGTCCTTCTCGAAACTGATCACGCCATTCTCATAGCTCCGGACTCTCGTCTGGCTCATGATGACGAGTATTGGGTCGATCTTGACAAATTTC
>Ga0114951_10004871_pt1 | contig 12712 bp, 21 predicted proteins | sample AM7aDNAmetaG_FD_88677 | JGI IMG/M metagenome (GOLD analysis project Ga0114951, IMG submission 88677) | Freshwater microbial communities from Finland to study Microbial Dark Matter (Phase II) - AM7a DNA metaG | ecosystem: Environmental > Aquatic > Freshwater > Lake | place: Finland: Lake Alinen... | reverse complement strand
TAAGGATTAAAAATGAGAAGAAAAAAAGTTGAGCAGAAGAAAAAGATTACTGTTACCCTGAAAATGGACTTTGATCGGGCATGCAATTTAATGCGGGCCCTTGAGACCTTTGCTCGAGTCGGAATGTTTCAGTTTAAGGATATGTTTGACCTTCTAAAGCCTGAAATTGATTGGAATGAAGCGGATGAACTTGAAAGGCTTTTAAAAGCTCGATTGGACATGTCGGTCAACTCCTATAAAGGTATCCGCCACACCCCGGAAGAGTGTCAGGTAGCATGGGATGCGTATCAGTGGCTTAGGCGGGAGATTTCGTGGAATGGTGTGGGGAAAGACTGGCGTAAGGATAAAAGAGATTGGACCAGTGAAAATTCGATGATGGGCGTGTGCTTTGACGACCCTTTTAAGGTATCGAAATTGCCTGGGGATTTCAGCACAACTATAGTGGAGGAAAAATGATTTTTATTACTTTAGGGCTGGGAGGCGCTGCTTTGTTTGTCGGAGGCACGATAATCACCCTTGTGGTTAAAATTGATAAAGATCTGCAGGATATGCATGATCGGCTGGACTATTTAAATTCTAAGGGAAAATAATGACGGTAACAGTAAAAAGATTGATTGATTGGGCTCTTGTGCTTGATTCTGCCAGAACGACTGTCGGCAAAGACGACTTGAATAAGGAGCCCTCAGATGAATTTAAACGTAAGAGTCTTGTATGTGAGCATACCCCTATACGCAATCTGACCTATGAGATAGTGTGGGATGACATACCTTATTGGACGGCAATGCATATTCGTACCCATAATATCGGGATACGCAGTGGTGAAGATGACTTGTTCTTTATTCAGACGCAAAGGACTGATCGTACTCAAATTGAACGAGACAATCTTCCACAGACAGCTCCTGTAAAATTAAGGGCGATTATGAACGCTCAATCCATAATCAATCTCAGTAGAGTAAGACTTTGTCTTTTAGCATCCCCTGAAACTATAAAGGCTTGGTCAGGGATGCTCGGGGAATTGTCCCGTATAGAACCTATGCTGGCTTTATTGTGCGTCCCGAATTGTGTGTATAGGGGCCTGTGCCCAGAAGGGGCTAAATGTTGCGGTTTTAACAAAACTGATAATGGCAAAAAAGTTTTAAGCCTTTACAGAGAGTTATGCCTGAAAGAAAGTATTTGACATTTAGAAAAAACTGTGCTATATTCATTTCAACGTAGGCCTCCACTTGAGGAGACCGAAACAGAAAGGAAGTAAAAATGAGTAAGTCCTACTCCGTATTTGTCCTTCGCGGTCAACCTTTCCATAACGCTCACCAGCTTACATTACGAGAAATGCTCAAAAAGACCGCTGAGGTTATCATCGTCATTGGCAGCTATCGTACTCCTGTAACCATTAAAAATCCGTGGAAAAGTGAAGTTCGGGCAGACATGATCCGTGGCAGTATGACTGCGGAGGAAAATGCCCGTATTCACATCGTTCCCATCCGCGATTTTCTCTACAGTATTCATACATGGGTCACATCACTTCAAAACATTGTCACTGCTATTGCCGGTGACAGTGATGACATCACCCTTTACGGCCACTACAAAGACGACAGTTCCTTTTATTTAAATCTTTTTCCTCAGTGGAAAAGGGCTATTATGCCCAACATTAAAGCAGAGGGGAAAAGTGTTGATGGTACCCGCGTACGGGAATTGATGTACTTGAATGATGCCACCTGGCAATCCTGTGTCCCAGAATACGTGGCTTCGGTGATACAAAAGTACATGAAAACCGATGAATATCAGAGAATGGTAAGGGAATATAATTGGGTCATAGACTATAAAAAGCCGTATGAAAAGTTGCCCTACAAGCCTCATTTCATAACGACTGACGCCGTTGTTGTTCATGCCGGACATGTTCTTCTGGTTGTGAGAGGCCGAGAACCGAGTAAAGGGTATTTCGCATTACCTGGGGGCTTCTTAAATCAGATGGAAACTATCCAGCAGGGTACTATCAGGGAGCTTAAAGAAGAAACAAAAATCGATGTTCCTTCTATTGAGCTGGTTAAAGGCATCGTTGAAACTCATGTTTTTGATCACCCTCTTCGGTCGCTGCGGGGCAGAATTGTTACGCACGCCTCCTTGATAGTGCTGGACTACAATAAGCCTTTGCCTAAGGTTAAAGGCGCCGATGATGCAGATCAGGCCCTATGGATGCCCTTTAATGAGCTTGCTTTGCATGAAGAAACGTTCATGGACGATCACATACATATCATCGGATATTTCATGAGCGGAAAGTTGTATAATAGGTGAAAAGGAGGAAGGTGATGGATAAGATATACAAAAGTCACTTAGACAATGATTGTTATAAATTTCACATGGGTGCTTTCTTCTGGAATTTCTACAAGGACCTTGAGGCAGAATATGCCTACAAGTGCCGGGATCCGAAGATCAATCTTCAATGTATTTATGATGATTTGATGGGTTGCCTGGCTGAGATGTCTGAAATACGCCTGTTGAAAGACGAACAGAAATGGCTTTTTGATAACACAAAAGTTACTCAGGATTATCTGGTAAACTTTTTGAAGGGGTTTTCTTTTGATCCTCGGCAGGTGTCCGTCAAAAAGATTTCTGAGAATCCCGGACTCGAGATAAGGGTGCGGGGCCCTTTAGTGCAGGCTTCTTTGTGGGAAATGCCTTTGATGAGCACTATTTCTGAGCTGTATTTCAGAAGGCATTATAAAAACTGTTATGGGGATGTCGTTTTAAGGGCAAAAGACGATCTCGGCAAAAAGCGGGAGGTTCTTAAAGCTCGGATAGGGCACGACCCTGATAACCTTACAACGAAGTTTTTCTTTTCTGAGTTCGGGACTCGTCGACGTTTTTCGGCTGAGTTTCAGGATTTTGCCATAGGGTTGCTGAAAGAAAAGGTGTCTAATTTCTTGGTCGGTACATCCAATATGTACTTTGCCAAAAAACACGGCCTTAAAACCGTAGGAACTCAGGCGCATGAAGCCTTCATGCTGTACCAGGCTTTAGTGCATCCGGAAGACTCGCAGCGTAAGCTTCTTCGAGACTGGATCGACTTTTACCGAGGCTGGCTCGGTATTTGCCTTACTGATACCCTCGGGCCGAAGAAATGGGACAGGGATTTTACAAAAGATCTGATGATCGACTACAACGGTCAGAGGCATGATTCAGGTGACCCGATTCTCTGGGCGGAAGAGCGAATTGAGGCCTATAAACGGGAAGGTATTGATCCTAGAGAAAAAACCCTGTTATTCTCTGACAATCTGACTTTTGACAAGGCTCTTGATTTGACTGTCATGTTTGAGCGTAAGATAAATGTTAGCCATGGGATTGGAACGCATATTACCAACCATATCCCTTCTATGCCTGAGCACAAAGCTTTAAATCAGGTTATCAAAATTGTTCGGGTGAACGGCCGGCCGGTGGCAAAGCTCAGTGATGATCCAATGAAGGCCCAGTGTGAAGACCCAGTGTATCTTAATTACATCAAACATATAGCAGAATAAAGGGGTTTTATGTTAAAGCCGAAATTAAAAAATAGCATTGATGACAGGCTATGTGAATTAAAACAGTATTGTCAGGAACTAGAGAAGAGGTGTTTTAAGTTACAGGATAGAGTCACGAAGTTGGAAGTTAATGATGAAAATGTTCGAAGTTTCCTGAGACCTTTTTTTAAAGAGGAGAACTAAAAATGCTATCCAATCATGAATTAGTTACGGCAGTTAGGGATGACCTTTATCCTAAAATTAAGGAGATTGAGAATCAATGCCTTAATCTTTTTAATAAGCAGCTTATTCCAGGTCGGGGGCCAACGGGTCAGATAGGTACTAATGAATTGGCCTTTTCTATAGGCCTTTTATTATCATCAGCGGCCATGTTGAATCGTGTGGCCAAAGAGCAGAATATCGAAATACCCGATTTTGAGGGCTTGACGGATGTTTCTAATATTAAGGCGGCATGCCATATTATGGATTCAGCGTGTGCCAGCCCTGAAATTGGATTATATGATTGGCAGAAAGAGGCCTGGAAAACAGTCCGTGCATCTTTAATTCCTCATGTCAAACTGGAGAAATAAATATCTGATAACATTAAAAAAATATAAAATTAAAAATGTAAAGGAGTCATAAAATGGACTGGAAAAAGCCGTTGGAGAACATGAGAGCTGAACTAAAGGACTACATCGTCAAGAGCAATCTGAAGTCCCTTGTCCTTGGGGTCTCCGGTGGAATCGACTCTGCCCTGGTCGCTGCCATTGCTCGTCCGGTGTGTGATGAAGTTGGAATTCGACTTATCGGTCGATCTTTGCCAGCGTCAAGTAATAAACCTGATGAAATATCCCGGGCAGAGATGGTGGGAAATGCTTTCTGTCATGATTTTGATACGGTGCATATCAATGACAGAGTGGCTAATACTCTGTCGGCGGTTGAAAGGGGCTACTCGTTGCATGAGGACGAGAAGTTTAATAAGATTGCAGAAGGCAATGTCAAAGCCCGTACCCGCATGATCCATCTGTACGATTTGGCCTATCGGACACGGGGGATGGTCATGTCGACTGATAACCGCGATGAACTGTGTGTCGGATTTTTTACCATTCATGGTGACCAGGGCGATTTTGGTTTGATTCAATACCTGTGGAAGACAGAGGTTTATGATCTGTCTAATTGGATTTGTTTCAATGAATTGAATTCCGAGGACTCTATTAGTCAGCCTAAGTTTGAGGCTCTGCAGGTCTGTGTAGATGCTGTCCCTACGGACGGGCTAGGAATATCAACATCAGATATGGATCAGTTGGGTGCTTCATCTTATATGGAAGTTGGAATTATTCTAAAAACATGGCTAACAGAGGATGAGGACAGTTTTGCGTGGGATGATGATCTTAAATATTCTGGTAGGAAAGAGGATTATAAAGATTTTATGCTGTACAGGGATACATTGAAAGAGCATCCAGTTATTCAAAGGTATATAAAAACGGAATTTAAAAGAACGGGTACTATAAATTTGACCCGGAGTCAGATTTTTAAAGAAGAGTGGGTTGAAAAGGGTGATTTAGATAAAACCTGCAAATTTTGTTTTACCTGTGGTCACGGCTTTTGTGCTGATGACGGCGGTGGCTGAAAATACCGTAATGGGCAGCATTGATAAATTAATAGGCATGTTACGAAAGGCTTAAAAAATTGATTTTCACAGCACAAGAGGAGTAATAAATGTCACAAATTCATTATTTGATAGGGGACGCTTTAAAGCCTGTCAAAACGCCCACTATAATTTGTCATTGCAATAACGACGCGGCCGGCTGGGGAAGAGGCTTCGTTCTTGCCATAAGTAAGATGTGGCCTGAACCTGAAAAGGCTTATCGGGAATGGTTTGTTACAGGTAAGCCCCGGCTCGGGGATGTGCAGTTTGTTCAGGTAACTCCAGACATTACCATAGCCAATATGATAGGCCAGCATGGAACCCAATGGCAGGGAAAGATTCCGCCAATTCGTTATGATGCCTTAGAAAAAGGCTTCAAACAAGTCTATGAAAGGGCTCTGGCTGAAAAAGCAATAATATCCATGCCTCGTGTTGGCTGTGTGCTTGCTGGAGGATCATGGAATGTTATCGGCCCTATTATAGAAAAGGCTATGACCGTAGAGACTTATGTCTACACGCTTGAGAATCAGAAAGATCGGTGGAAGGATAAATACGAGAATTGAAAGTATGTATAATATGATTGAAAGGATCTAAAATGGAAGCACTCATAATAGTAGACGTTCAACAGGATTTTCTCCCAGGGGGGTCGCTTGCGGTTCCCAATGGCGATCAGATAATTGTCCCGATTAACTCCATTCGGGATCACTTTGAACTTGTGGTATTCACCCAGGACTGGCACCCGGCCAACCACTGCTCCTTTAAGGAGAATGGAGGGCCATGGCCGGCGCACTGTGTGCAGGGGACGGCGGGGGCGGAAATTGATCCTCGACTGATCAGGAAGGAAGGGGACATCATTATTCAAAAGGGTATTTATCAGGATGTTGATTCGTATAGCGGCTTCTGGGACAATGAGCGGAAGCATAAGACCGACCTTGACGGAATTCTGCTGAGCCACAACATCAGGACCGTCTGTATTGCAGGGTTAGCCACAAACTTCTGTGTGAAGTTTACGGCTACGGACGCAAAAGACGCCGGCTATAACGTCTTTTTGATCAAGGACGCCTGTAAAGGTATCAATATTAACCCTGGCGACGTTGATCGTTCTATAGAGGAAATGGCAACTAAGGGAATTCATTCTTTACCAAGTAGTCAAATTTTTTAAAGTCGCAAGAGCTGTAGACGATCAATAAAATAGCACAGTAATACGGGACTCATGTATGCACACCCAGGGATAACCGTGGTTTTTCTCTCCTGGATTATTGGTGGCTTGGTTGCAATAAAAGATGCCGGAGCAATACAAGCTCCAGTTTTCATCTCTATTTTTTACGGAATCTTTAAAGTTTTTACAATAACCCATTAAGAAAGGAAGTACGCATGTTTAAAAAGATCTGTATAGGAATGTTGTTGCTCATGTCGACGCAGTCATTCTCGTTCAGCTATTCATCTTTTCCTCCTATAACGGAGAAGAATGCCCTTGCGATTAGCCCTTTCATTTTCGCTGACGCGAAGAATAGTGGGGCGATGGAGACCTTTTTCTTCTACGGCCTGAATGATAAAGTTGATTTCAGTATCTCTATGCTTACCGGATACGGTATTGGAGATTTCTCTTTCATGCCCAGATATAAGATTGGTGAGGTAATTACAGCGGTCAGAGCTAATGCTTCTTGGGCAGATCCTCAAGCGACCTATACCTATACTGCAGGTAAATTCAGTACGCAGTTGACTGCCTGTTCAAGGATCACCTATGATTACCCGGATAAACCAGCGTTTTATGGCATCATTGCTCCTTACTATTATCTATCAGATAAAGTGGACGTGTGCCTTGATATTATCCCAGGCTATTATGGTAAAGATGGGGATTTTGGCGGGACAAGAGCAAAAGGATTTGCACTTGATTTAGGGCCTTGTCTCGGATTTAATATAGGGGACAATGTAAAACCTGTTTATCTTGTTCTTTCCGTCCCGGTCTATAACGTGAATAGAGATGCTCAGGTGACCATAGGTATTGGGCTTTATTACACAATAAAATAGGAGAAATAATGAGCCCCGTAGAAATTGTAGCGACTATTTTTGGTCTTCTCTGCGTTTATTTTACAGTCAAACAGAATATATGGTGCTGGCCAACAGGACTCGTACAGGTTGTCCTCTACACTTACATATTCTTTGGGGCTAAGCTTTATTCTGATTCCATCCTTCAGGTTATCTACATTCCCATGCAGATATATGGGTGGTATTTCTGGTTGCATGGAGGTAAAGATAAAAAGGAAGCTCCTGTAACAAAAATCAACGGCAGATTTTGGTCGTGGATGCTTTCTACTGGTATAATTCTGACTCTTGGATGGGGGTATATTATGGGTAAATACTTTGGCGCAGCCTGCCCTATCCCTGACGCTTTTATCGTGGTAACAAGTCTGTTCGCCCAATGGCTTTTATCCAAGAAAAAACTGGAATCTTGGATGCTGTGGATTGCTGTTGATGTAGTGGCCATTTGGGTATATCTCTATAAACACCTGTATCTGACTTCAGGGCTTTATGCCGTGTTTCTTGGCCTGGCAATATCGGGTTTCATAGCATGGAAAAAAGCTTATCAAACGGACACTGTAAAAAACCAGAAAACGGTCGCATTACAAGAAAGGTTTATATGATGAAGTATTTTTTTATTGTCGTCGTGATGCTCGTAAGTTGCTCTCGGACTCCGCCTGAAATTCAGGCCAGCATTGACAGACTTACGCAGGTAGAAAAGCAGACAAAACAGGAGATAAAGTCCCTGGAAACTGCAAAGGGCTCTTTGGAGCAGCAGGTCGCCAATCTTAGTGCCCTGAGGGAAGAGGTTCGAGTTCTTGAATACCAAAAAAACGGCGGTGATGTCGAATATGTCCTTGAAATGGAATTAAGCCAGGAGCGGCCTCTTTCAGCATCTCTTAAAGACATGATGAATGCTACAACTTTTAAGATTAACGTCGACCGAAGAACCTATAACCATTATCAAATCGGTGACGTTTATTTTAAAGATCTTAGGGAGGGCTCCGTTTTAACAGAGGGCTCCGTAAGCAGCTGGCTTATTAAAGTCAAAGATAAACACACAAACACTCTTTAAGGAGTACCATGGGATTTTTAAAAGATTTAACTCTTAAAGTTGTCGAGGCGGTGGTACTTACTGCTACCGGAGTATTGGTTGTAAAGGCTATAGAGGCATTAATTGAAAAAAGGAAACACGAAAATGAAAACTGATCAGGCGGAAAAAAACGCTCTTGCTCATCAAAGCTACAAAGAACATTGGGTCATGGAGAAGAAAACCGACAAGAAGTGGCTTTCGAAAGAAGAGTACGAAAAGAAGACAGGGAAGCCGGGTAAAAAATAGTACCCGAAAGGGTATGATTTTATTAAAAATAGTACCCGAAAGGGTATGATTTTATTTAAGAGTATACATTTTGTACCCGAACGGGTATTTCCGCAATAGGAGCTAAAATGAATGTGTATCGGTATGAAAAGTCAATAGAAGATGTCTTTAATATCTCCGGACCTGCCATTTTTCTGGCCGGACCGACCGTCAGGGGTAATCAACCCCATCTGACTTCATGGCGCTTTGCTGCTATTGAAGAGTTTGAGAGGCAGGGGTTTACCGGGTCTCTTATTATCCCCGAATTTACATCCAAGACAGAATCCGATGTGGGTAAAGATTGGATAATTCACTGGGAAAATAACGGTCTAAAACGTGCGGACTGCATTATGTTCTGGTTGCCGAGGACGAGAGAACTTATAGGTTTAACCACGAATTTCGAGCTCGGGTACTGGTTGGCTAAGGCCCCTCAGAAGGTAATTTATGGCCGGCCAAAAGATGCTTTTCGGGTTAATTACACAGATATGATGTGGAAAATTCACCATTGGAATACTTTTGGCCCCGATAAAGCTGTACATATTTATGAAACCTTAGAAGAGACAATAAAAGTCTCTCTTAACTTAATTGCCCTTCGTGGCCGTGAGATACTTTTTTTAGATGATGAGGAAAAACCCGAACCCTTAACGCCCTATTGTCCTTTTTAACAATGATAACAGGACTCACACTCGGTAAATACGCTCCTCTTCATTTAGGGCATGAAGATCTCTTCCAGCAGGCTTTGAAAGAGGTCGACCATCTTATCGTGGTGATCTATGACAGCCCCTCGGTCACAGACATACCCCTCACAGTACGTGCTGGCTGGATAAGGGCTATGTACCCGTCTATAGAGGTCATAGAGGCTTGGAATGGCCCCGAGGTTTGCGGGGATACCCCTGAGATCAAGAAAGCCCACGAAGGTTATTTACTGAGCCTTTTAAAGGGGCGTAAAATAGACCGCTTCTACACGGCTGAGTTTTATGGTGAACATATCAGTAAAGCCCTGGGGGCGGAAGATTGTCGCTTAAACAGGCTTTCTCCTTTTCGTGCAACGGATATCCGAAATGACCCATATAAATGCAGGTATTTTGTCAGCAACAGGGTCTATAAGGATATGATAACCAATGTGGTTTTTTTAGGGGCGCCATCTACAGGAAAGACTACCATAGCCCGTGAAATGGCTCGAGACATGAATACAGTATGGATGCCTGAATATGGCCGGGAATACTGGGAGAAAAATAATGTTGATCGAAGATTAGATCTCGGACAATTAGCTGAGATAGCCTATGGGCACCTGGACAGAGAGAACAGCCTTTTACAAACCGCCAATAAATATTTGTTTACAGACACCAATGCCCTGACAACCAGGATTTTCGCTCAATATTATCACGGAGAATCTTCAAACTGGATCGATGGGCTCTCTGATGCCTGTAGCAGTCGTTATGACCTGGTTTTCCTCTGTGACACGGATATCCCTTACGATGACACCCCCGATAGATCAGGGGATGTTAATAGGCAGGAATTTCAAAAAAGGATAATTGCTGATCTAAATATCAGAAAAATCCCTTACATTGTTCTTTGTGGAAATCTAGCCAACCGAGTGATGAATGTTCGCGTATATTTGAACGCCTTTAAAAAGTACAAGAAATTTTACATTCCAGGATGAAATAGGCTGCCGACTCTCTTTAAGTCAAGAGTATCCTTCATCTCTTCCCACGAGTTCTTGTACTTTTTATCGTAACCCTCGTAGAATTTAAACCCCTGTGGAAATCCGTCAATAATACTTACGGTAGTGTCGTTTTTAGGTATATGTGTGTTTAAGCCGATAGGATGACCCTTTACCGTGTATACTGTGTAATAACTGTTTGTTCGCATGGACACGTTGGCTATAGTGATGTCTTTAGGATTGTGGCTTATTTGGAAATTAGGCCTAAGGGGCTCATTCCTGAGATCCCCATAAGGTGCCGGATACCACATCCCATATCTTAAATAGGCCGTAGCCATAAAGCCTTGATCAATTTTCATGAGAAGACTCTTTACGGCCATGGATTGTGCCATGAATTTATCCACCCATAGGTCCAGGATGTCTCTGGTGTAATTGTAGTATGAATAGGACTCAGCCCATAATCTGAGTTCCCCTGCTTTGTAGGACAAGACATTAACCATGTCCTCAATTTCCCCGCGATACGACGGAATACCCTCAAATAAATCTATTAGGCACCACTGTCTTAAAACCAAATTACCTGGGGCCATTTTAGACGCAGTCATTACCCACGCATTATCTTTCAGCCCGTTTAATTGCTCCTCAGAGACACTGCCTAAGTTTTTATAGACTTTAAGGAAATTATCCTGTTCTACAGCTAAGGCCGTGCCGCTTCGGAAATTAAACATTTTCACCTCACAAGGTATTGTTGTTTAGAAGGGCTCCATATAAAAGTTATGCTGATCGGATTTTTTTTATCACTAAGCCATTCTTTTGTGAATGGGTCTCTCTTGAAAAAGAAAGCCGTATAAATTCTGTCTGGCACGGCATTCCCAGTTTTAATATACTGCACAGTCGTTATGACTATTTGTGGCCATTTATACTTTGTCATTCCGAGGTAGATCACATTGGAAAAACTGCAGAGAAAAACAGGAGTGTATTGAGCAATTGTATCTTGTATATCCTTGGGGAAACAGAAAAACGGAAACATATTTGTTGGATAAAAGTCATAAGAGGTAATGTGGCTTTTAGCAAAATTTTTTTCTATTTTTTCTGCTGCAGAGGCATACTCATTAAAACATTTAGGGGCGGAACAGACGGCTGTATACAATATTAAAATAAAAAGCCATATCTTTATCATAATCGCCTCCATTAAAAAGGTTCTTATGAGATACGGCCTTAGATTAACAGATTATTCGTCTAAGTACTGGATTTCTGAAGAAATAGCGCTGTCAGTAATGTCTATGTCGACCAGGGTCGTGGTTCTGACCAGCTGTCCTGGCTGAATTACCACAGTATTACCAATTTTAGCCTTCCATATACCTGAAGATGACGGACTTTCATGTATATGGCCGGACAACACAAGGGCTGGTTGAGCCTTCTCAATCCAATTATATACAGCTTTAGAGCCGACCTGCCTGCCATCATTACACACATCCAGGTCAATGCCGTACGGCGGACTATGAATAGCCATAATGGTCTTATTTGTAGCGGTGATACTTTTCAGGTCGTTTTCAATAGTGCCTTTGGCCTGAAAATAAGCGTCTACAGTATCACGCAGATACCTTACACTACCATCATCATTTATTTCTACTGGAGGGCTGATGTACCCTTCCGGCTCCCATCCAGGGTAGTCAATTTTACATGCTGTCTTCAATCCGAAGGGGTAGTCTGGGACAAATTCATAGGCCTTAAATTCAAAGCCCCCATTTTGTACGGGTTCTTCATTCAGTAGTCTGGCGTATTTTTTGAAGTCGACTTTTAAAGGGAAGAGGTCGTCATTGCCGAAGCACGCCAGAATATCCACCCCACAGTCCTTTGCACTTTGATAAAACTCTAAAAGAAAGCAACCGACAAATTTCTTCTGAGTCTCGTATAAGGGATGAAATTTAGGGAGAAGATCTGCTCCTAAATGGATGAGTTTAATTTCGTGTTTGTTTGCGTAGTTTAACACGTTATTATACTTCTTTTTTGAACCGTGCAGGTCAGTGCAATAAATAAATCTCATTCTTCCCTCAAACGTTCGGCTAAAAGTTGTATTGTTTCTTTAAATTTTAACCTGCCCACTAATAAGGGCAGATCCTCTTTGGGAGTGTCTCTTACAAGATCAGCCTCATCGAGGCTTTTATCCGCTTTAACGTCGGCTATAAAAGCCTTCATATACCCCTTTAACTCCTTGAGCTGTTTTTTAGTGCAGCCGTCTTTAAAATTCTCCTGAGCTATTTTATAAATAATATCCAGGCAACCTTTGATGTCTTCTGTTAACTCTTTATAAGTAAAAGATTTAACTGCACAGACATCAAACAGCTGGTCTTCTCTATACGGAGACTCAGTAGTACACCAGAAAGTGTACCATACGCTATTTGACCACCTGGAATACGACATTAGGCACCCTTTCATGGAATACTTTATTAATACCCTATCTATAATATGCTTTTTTCAAGTTTTTTTAAAAATATAATATCCATATTCAAACCAAAAGTGGAGGCGTC
>Ga0114951_10004870_pt1 | contig 12715 bp, 8 predicted proteins | sample AM7aDNAmetaG_FD_88677 | JGI IMG/M metagenome (GOLD analysis project Ga0114951, IMG submission 88677) | Freshwater microbial communities from Finland to study Microbial Dark Matter (Phase II) - AM7a DNA metaG | ecosystem: Environmental > Aquatic > Freshwater > Lake | place: Finland: Lake Alinen... | reverse complement strand
TCGTAAAAGTTGCCGGTAATGCATTAATATCTGCCGACCAGGGAATAGTCACGATTATAGTTCCTGCAACTTCATCAATGGTTCCGATGGCATCTGCAGCTAATCCATTAAACCTGAAATCAGTAATTTGTTTAGCTGAACTAACCGGATCGCGCACAACATTAACTGAATAATTCTGGGAGCTGCCATCTTCAGCAAAAACCCGGTAGTTCAATCCATAAGTAAAGTTATTGGCAGTCTGGCCTGATATCTGAACCGTATCTCCCACCTTAACTGTAGCAAGGTAGGATGCTGTAAACGATGCTTGCAATGCTGTCACACTGGTACTGAAGGGCACATGAACAGTGATTTGATGGGTCTGCTGATCTACTATCCCTTCCGATGGAGGGATAAGACCCTGGAAAGAAAATGATTCTAAAATGTGTTCTGTCCTTACCGGGTCCCTCACAATATTAATATAGTAATACCGGATGGATCCATTCTCCGCCCGGATAGAGTAGGTAACCGGAGAAGTAAAGTTGTTGGCAGTTAAACCGCTTGTTTGCAATACACCGCCAATAAAGGCCTTGGCCAGCGGTGAAATGGTAAAACTGGCAACCAATCCATTTACCGATTGGCTCACAGGCAGATGCAGGGTTACAGAATAGGAATCCTGATCGATAACGCCAATAACATCCGGCTCCAGATCATTAAACCGGAAAGTGAGCAGGCTATTCAGCGTTATGGCCTCAGCATGTGATACTGTAACAATATAAGTTGCTACAGATCCGTCCTCTGCACGGCAATAATAGGTTACAGGTCCGGTGAAATTATTAGGTGTGGTGCCGCTTACCTGGTGCGTCGATCCAACCAGTACGGAGGAATACGGGCTGCTCGTAAAGGAAGCGACCAGCGACGAAGCATCCTGCGAATAAGGAATGACCAGATGTATTGTCCTGACTGTTTCATCAATCACCCCGGTAATATCAGGATCAAACTGTGATTCAAAATTAAAACTTAGAATGGCATTCCCTTTGGCTGCCGGCCCTTTAACCACCCTCACAAAATAGTTCCGGCTTGTGCCGTTCTGCGCAGTGACAGTATAATAAACAATGGTACTGAAATCATTAATCGTTTGACCACTGACTTGTACCACCGCACCAATCTTGACAACCGAGAATTGAGAACTGGAGAAACTTGCAACCAGATGGGTGATATCGGCCCCCCATGGTATGGTTATCAGGATTGATCCGGTAGTTTCATTAATCGTGCCAATGGCTGGTGCCGATAAACCGTTAAACCTAAAATCGGAAAATTGATTGGCTGAGCTGGCTGCCTGGACAGTAGCTGTTACCGTATAGTCAACATAAGTATCATCCTCAGCGATAACCCGATATTTCACTGGATTGGTAAAATCATTCACTGAGGTACCACTGGTCTGGCGGGTAGTTCCGATTTTGACCCTTGAGATCATCGAGGTTGTTTCGAATGAAGCAACAAGATTGCTCAAAACAGTTCCGAAAGGCAACACGGCGGTTATCTTCCGCGAGCTTTCATCAATTACACAACCAACATGCGGATTTAATCCGTTAAAGCTAAAGGATACTATTTGCTTCTTGTTCTCCTTTGGATTATTGGTAACAGTAACTGTATAGGTGGTTACTGTGCCATCAGAGGCTAAAAGCTGATAGATTTTGGCATTTGTGAAGTCATTGATTGTAACCCCTGAAGTTTGCCCAATACCGCCAATAAAAGAGCTTGTATTGGGGGTTAAGGAATAGGTTGCAATCATTACAGTTCTGGGTGCTGAATAGGGAATATTAACCTGGATAGTATGCGCAACGTCATTGATGATTCCGTAGGAAACACAATTAACAGGATCTCCTCCGATGCTAAACGAGGATGTCAGGGAGAAGCTAAGAAACCGCTTCTCCATCTCATTACTTCCGTACAAATGACTCCCGGCTTCAGCCTTGACTGAAATCGAAGTGAGACAGCAAACCAGAGTGATCAGTAAGACCGATGCCGGCCTATTGATACTTAAAACAGCAGACCTCCAAAATTTAATAGGGCTTACTATCAATTTTCTTTATGCTTAATTCTTAATTATCTTTTGTACTCCAATGAACTTCTTCTCACAGTAATATCTGATAAAATACATTCCCTTCATCCAGGAATCCGTTTGAACCTGAATAGTGGTTTGTCCAGAATTCCGGATATCTTCAATCACCTGGCCAACGCTGTTCATGATAACTACCTGATTCAACGGAAGCTGGGATTCGATATTTAAGCTGTTGGAGACCGGATTAGGATAAGATTTAATGCTGGTCAGCCAATCACTCTCTTCAATGCCCGTATTGTATTCAACGGTAACGGTATACACCAGTGAGGAACCGTCTTCAGCAGTAACGATATAATGAACAGGTGATGTGAAATCGTTAGGAGTAATTCCCGAAACCTGAGGTGTAAGACCCACATGAACCTGGCTTAATGGAGAGATAATAAAAGTAGCAACCAAATTGGTAATCGGGGTTCCTACCCTTACTACCACATTAATATCTGTGCCAACAATCTGTCCGATTGCTGGAGGATCGAGCTGATTAAAGCTATAAGAAAGAATCGATTTTATTCTGCTGGCTTCAGTAACTACCACAATATTGGTACTCGGTGCCGACATATTATTAGCCAAGCTGATATCAACAGAATAAGCGTGATAATTACCTGGAGCCAATTGATAAACGCTCACGGCAACCGGGGTATTTGGAGAAAGCACCAATCCTTTGGCTCCGTGTTTTGCAGTCACAGCTGCATCAAGATCAGATTTTGATCCCTGTGGCACACCTTCCAAAATCAGGTAAACAATACCATTTTTACTGCTGGTTATAGCAACAGTTTTATTCAATGAATTCGTAACTGTTTGGGCATCTACGCTTACTGTTGGCGGGAGTCGGTCAATAATTGTTATCCGGTTAATTCCCATGGCTGATTTGTTTCCTGCTGCATCAATTGCATAGGTATTATAATTTCCTTCTGCCATATTCGCGGTGGAAATTGGAATATCTGCATTGGCTGCATTAACATAAGCTGATCGGCCAAGTTTGGCAGCTACCGAAGCTTCAAGGTCCGCAACCGTCGTTTGACTGGCGGAATTGCTGATAATATAAACTTTTCCCGAAGCTTCATTACTGCGAAGGATGACATACTGACCGGCAAGATTGCTGACAGTTTGGTTTGTATTTGAAACAACAGGTTTCGTAGTGTCCGGAGCTTCAAAAATATTTACCACATATGATTTTATGCTACCATCCTGGGCAGTAACCTCATAACTGATAGGTACCCTGAAATCATTCACGGTAATACCACTTTGCTGAATTCCCATGTTGGCAACCCTGACAGTAGATAAAGCCGAGTTGGTAAAGAAGGCTCTCAAAGCCCCGCGATTGGTTCCGTTCGGGACCGTTCCGGTAATATTAAGCGTGGATTGGTTAATCGTGCAAACCACATCAGGATTGAGGTCTTCAAATGCAAAATAGGTAATATCCTTTGCTGAACTTCCGGGTGTCACTGTGATGGTAACAACGTAGTCATGCGGCGATCCGCTTTCGGAGGTACAACGGTAAGTCACAGGGTTAGTAAAGTCGTTTACAGTAAGTCCGCTGGTTTGGTTAACTCCATTAACCGTGACCGATGAATAATATGAATTAGTGAATGCTGCAACAAGCGTTGTACGACTGGTGCCAAAGGGTAAAACTGCCGTAATGGTATTCAATGTCTGATTTACCGTTGCAACAACCGGTGGGGTTAAGGCATTAAAGCTGAAAGTACCTATCAGGTTGGCTGTGGAAGGGGTATTATGCGTAACCGTTACCAGATAAACCTGTGTAGTATTATCCTGTGCTTTAACAACATATGAGCGCGGAAGAGTAAAATCATTTGCAGTAACACCTGAAACCTGAGCAGTACCGTCGAGCAGAACCGTAGCATTAACCGATTGGGTAAAAGTGGCAATCAGGTTCGTGTGGCTCGTTGTAGCGGCAATAGCTACCTGAACAGTATGTGCAGTTTCGTCGATGGTGCCCGTTATCGGAGGTGTTAAACCACTAAACGAAAATGTAAGCAATTTCTTTTCTGTATTCGGATCAACAATTACTGTAACTGTGTATACCTGAACAGATAATGCATCCTCAGCATAGATCCGGTATTGAACAGGTGAGGTGAAATTATTCCAGGTGTTACCGGAAACCTGGAGGATTCCTGTCGTTGCGCTGGTGCCTCCGACTCGTGCGGTGGCATAAGAAGACAAAGTGAAAGTAGCAACTACCGCAGTAACAGGTGTTCCAAATGGCACGTGAATAGTTACTGTTTGGGCCGTCTGATTTATTGTACCCGTGGCATCCACGTCACTCAGGTTGGAGTTCAGACCATTGAAAGTAAAAGTCAATAACTGGTTCATCGTACTCGGCAGGTTCCTGATAACGGAAACGGTATAAACATTGATCGACAATCCATCTTCAGCAATACATTTAATACTGACAGGATTGGTGAAATTTATCGGAGTTACCCCTGAGGTCAATGGGACATCAACACCGTTGGTAAACTGTTTTAAAACGGATAAAGGACTACTTGTAAATGTTGGAATTAAAGCGGTAATATTTTGTGAGTATGCAACATACAATGTTATTGTCAAATTACTCTCAGATACTGTTCCGATAACATCCGGATCAACTCCTACGACAAAGTCGAAGGTTAAAATTGATTTCGCGGTGGAAGCTGCTGTTTTTGTAACACTTACGACAAAAGTCCTGGATGTTCCATCTTCAGCAGTTATGGTATAAGTAACCGGTGAGGTAAAATCATTCACGGTAGTACCACTTACCTGGCTGGTTGTGCCAATTTTAACCGACTGCACAAGCGGTGATGTGGTAAAGGTTGCAATCAGAGTGGTGATATTTGATGCATAGGGAATAATTGCGGTAATGGTTCCGAGTGTAGCATCAACCGTACCATTAACATTCGGGGTCAGGTTTGAAAACTTAAAAGTGACAAAATCTTTCGCACTGCTGGGTGCTACTCTGCTTACCGTTACTGCGTAATCCTGAGTTAATCCGTCTTCGGCAACAACAGTGTAAACAACCGGGTTAACACCTGAAAAATCATTTACTGTTATGCCGCTCACCTGTGTGGCACTTCCAATTTTCACGGTTGCCATCAGCGAAGTGGTGAAAGTTGCTACAAGTGTTGCCCTGTTAACTGCATAAGGAACAGTCAAAGCGACAGTATGAAGAGTCTCATCAATTGTACCGCTAACTGCCGGCGATAGTGCATTAAATCCGAAAGTCACTAATTGCTTGCCATGCTGAGCAACATCCCTGACAATGGATACAATATAAACATGGGTTGATCCATTTTCCGCTTGAACAACATAACTGACAGGATTGCCAAAGTTATTTGTTGTGACTCCACTGGTCTGAATCAGATTGTTGACTTTAACTATCGCAATCGGTGAAACCGTGAACGTCGCAGCCAGTGCCGTAACGTTCAATGTGAGAGGAACAACCACGGAAACAGTTGAAAGGGTTTCATTTATAGTTCCTACTGCACTGGTGCCGCCGGGCAACGGAAGACTAAACGTCAGTAGCTGGCGTTCAAGGCTCGGTAATTTTCGTTGGATACTTACTTTCCAGTTTTTCACTGCCGTACCGTTGCTAACACGATAAACAACTGTACTTGTATAATTATTCCTGGTTGTCCCTGACACTTGCGCAAGACCATTAACCGTAACAGTCGCACCGGCGGAAACCGTGAATATTGCTGCAATGCTGTTAACATCTGCAGTATTATAAACAGGTACCGTTATTGTTGTATCCGAGAGAGATTTAATTTCGGTAAAAGAGGGACTCAGGGCCAGATTAAATGCAGTAAAATCTGCCTGTGCCTGGGTTTTGTTGACAAATCCAAAACCTGCTAAAATGACAGTTAATACAACTGCCATCTTCTTCATAGCTAGGAAAACCGAATTCTTCATATGACTATATTGGTTGATTAAAGCAAAATTAATTCTAAATTGTAGTTTTTGTAACATACATGGTGATTCGTTATCAAATATACGCTATTATTTGTAACATGTTTATCCAAAATATGGATTTGACTGGGACAGGGATAATTGGAATGAAATTTGATCGAACCCTTTATAAACTATTAAAATCATGAAAAACAGACGTAACCTTTGGATTATCGTAATTGTCGTAATTATTGCCATGATCGGTTTCTCAGCTTACAGTAACTATAACAGTATGGTTACAAAGAATGAAAAAGTGGATGAACAATGGTCTAACGTCGGAACTGCCTACCAGCGCCGCGCCGACCTGATTCCTAACCTGGTTAATACCGTCAAGGGGTATGCCGATTTTGAAAGCAAAACTCTTACCGCTGTGATTGAAGCCAGAGCAAAAGCCACCTCGGTACAGGTGGATCCGAAAAATATGACGGATGCAGATATGAAACGCTTTCAGGATGCACAGGCTGGATTAAGCGGTTCTTTATCAAGGCTTATGGTAACTGTTGAACAGTACCCAAATCTCAAGGCTAACCAAAACTTTCTTGACCTGCAGTCACAGTTGGAAGGAACAGAAAACCGGATCAGCACCGAAAGGAGGAAATTCAATGAAATGGCTCGTGATTACAACACATTTATCAGAATGTTTCCAAAAAACATTTGGTCGGGAATGTTTAAATTCGACAAGAAGCCTTACTTCGAAGCAGCTGAAGGTGCTGATAAAGCTCCTGCTGTAAAATTCTAATCAGATGAACGCACGAAAATTCTTTAGTGTAGAAGACCAGCAGGCCATTAAAAACGCCATCATGCAGGCCGAAAAAAACACCTCGGGTGAGATACGGGTGCACATCGAATCCTCCTTTAAGGGCGATGTTCTGGATCAGGCTGCCTTCATTTTCAAAAAGCTGAAAATGCATAATACGGAGCAACGCAACGGAGTGCTGTTCTATCTCGCCGTAAACAACAGAAAGTTTGCCATTCTCGGAGATGTCGGAATCAACAAAGTGGTTCCCGAAGGATTCTGGGACCGCATCAGTGAAATCATGACTGAACATTTCCGGAATAGCAGGTTTACCGATGGCCTGGTTGATGGAATTAAGCTCACAGGTGAAAAACTCGTCGAGTTCTTCCCTTACCTGGTGAATGATACGAATGAATTGCCGGATGATATATCATTTGGTAAATAATAATAGGTCAAATGAAAAAACTACTGGCACTTAGCCTGATACTTTCGCTGTTTACTCCTATGCTGCGAGCTCAGGAATTTCCTGAACCCATGCAGCCTCCAAGGCTGGTTAATGATTTCACTAAACTTTTCAGTCAGGCAGATGCTGAAAACCTGGAGGGCAAATTGCTCGACTTTAACAACAGAACCTCAACCCAGATTTTCGTGGTAACTGTTCCAACCCTGCACGGCTTTGAACCCAACGATTATACCACCCGACTGGCGGAGAAATGGAAGGTTGGCGTCAAAGGCAAGGACAACGGAGTGATGATACTTTTAAAGCCAAAAACTGCTGATGAAAAAGGGCAGGTCTATATTGCAGTGGGATACGGATTAGAGCCGGTTCTTACTGATTTGCAGGCAAATCAAATCGTTGATATCGAGATGATCCCCAGATTCAAGCAAAATGACTATGCTGGCGGAATCGATGCAGCTATCAATGTAATTATGAAAATCACTTCCGGTGAATTCACTGCTGATCAGTATCTCAAGCGGGGAAATAGCGGTAAAAGATCGAACCCGATACTCGGCCTGATCATTATGGCCATTCTGTTTTCAATCATTTTCGGCGGAAGATCACGCATGAACCGTCACAATGGAATCGGCGGAAGCGGGTTGCCATTGCTTTTATTGATGGGTATGATGGGCGGTCGTGGTAATGGCGGCTCCTTTGGTGGATTTTCTTCGGGAGGTGGATTTGGCGGCGGATTCGGTGGTGGCGGCGGCGGAAGCTTCGGCGGCGGCGGTGCAGGAGGCAGCTGGTAGCTATTTATCCAGTTCCCTGAGTGCTGCCTGAGCCTGACGGTTTATTCCTTCGCGATAACCGTAATTGTTCAGATCCAGACAAATATGATAGTATTTTCGGGCCAGCTCAGTCTGGCCCGATTTTTTATACAGATATCCCACCTGCAAAGCCGAATTTGGAACAAAATAGCTATTGATCTTTTCCGCTCTGCCAATCACTTCTTTATAAGTTTCTATTGCCGGCAAAACTCTACCCAATCGCTGCTGACATCTGGCTTTCCGATATAATAACTCTCCATCCTCAGGTCCCGAGTAACCACCCGCAAGAAGCATACTTTCACAGGTGGTGAGGCAATCATTATAATACCCGCCATCAAATAAAAATCTGATTTTCAATAAATAGGACTTAGGCAATTTCTCGGCCGAAGATTCAATCAGTGCCTGTTTATCCGCAACGGTAAGGGGGGCTGAAAAATTTTTCATTTTTTCCAGATACTTATTAGCCTGATCCTGTTTACCATGTATAAAGTAATACTCGGCTGCCAGGAGTGTGGCCGAGTGCCTGTAATTTTCCCCGCCGGGATCCTGTAGAAACCGATCAAAACAGATCACAGATTCAGGATTATCCTGATAAAGCTTGGTCCGGCCCAATAGATAATTCCAGTAAGGAAAAGTAACCTGAGCTTTTGCCGGTAATGGAATCTCTAATAATTCCACCGCTTTATCGCAATTTCCGGCTTTCAGCGCCGCCATCGCACACTGATATCTGACGAGTGGGTTTTCGAACATCGGCATTCCCTCAGCGGTAACAAAATTCCAGGATGCTGCCGGATCCTGACTGAACTCCTTCAGAGTCGTAACCAACAGCAGGAATCCTTCCATCCTGTCCGCTGTCCCGGGCAAGGCTGATCCATAATATCGCTCGAGTCCATTGAAACCGCTCAATCCTGATGTACGCACTCCAAGTAATTTCAGGTATTTAACATATTGATCTGGAACCTGATGGAAAATTATACCCAGGAATCCCGACAATTTATTCCTGTCACTGGTTGTGAAATCGCTGCCGAATCTTGCGACGATCTTATACGAAGCAATCAGTTCCGTTGCTGTCGTTTTATAATCTGATATCTGGGATGTTAATACTGACCGGTAAAGATGGATTTCAGCCAGTGCAACCTGAATGGATATTCCGGCATCGTGCAACCTGTCGAGCGATTGAATCCATGGGCCTGATTCAGTTAAATATTGCTCAACATTTTTTTTTGACTGATGTAGAAGGCTGATCAGAAACTCGCGGTAACTGAGTAATCTGATAAAATCCGGACTATTTACCTTATACCGCTGTATCAGCAGTCGGTTACCGCCAAGGGTATCAAGGTTTAGATATAGCTTTCTTATTTCCGGATCGAAAGGTACTGATTGGGCTGCAAGATAGTTTCCGGATAATAGCAGAGCTGAAAGTACTATCAGGAAACCTTTCCTCATCGTCGGTATGGAAATTATTCCGTAGGTATGGCAACCCCGGCAATTTCATCATCAACCAGGATTCTTCCGCAATATTCGCAAACAATGATTTTTCTGCGCGAACGGATATCCAGCTGTCTTTGTGGTGGTATGAGATTGAAACAGCCACCGCATGCATCACGCTGAACAGTAACAACTCCTAAACCGTTGCGTGCATTTTTCCTGATACGGCGATAAGCTGAGAGCAACCTTTCATCAATCCTCTGGCTGATCAGTTTTGACCGCATATAGAGGTTCTCTTCTTCGATCTTCGTCTCTGAAATTATCTCATCCAGCTCATGTTTCTTTGCTTCGAGATCGTGTTTTCTTTCTTCAAACATGGACCTTGAATCTGCAGTAACTGTCTGTTTGTCAGATAAGCGAATCGCAAATTCCTTAATTCTCTTTTCACTGAGCTGAATTTCCAGTGACTGAAATTCAATTTCTTTGGAAAGTGAATCAAACTCACGGTTATTCCTGACATTGTTCTGCTGAGTTTCATATTTCTTGATCAGACCTTGAGCATCCGTTATTTCAACTTTTTTCTTTGAAATAGCAGCTTCAAGCTCTTTTACCTCGTCTTCAAAGTTCTTGATCCTGGTTTCCAACCCAACCAACTCATCCTCAAGATCCTGTACTTCAAGAGGAAGTTCTCCGCGCAGTGTCTGAATCTTATCAATTTCTGATTCAACCTTCTGTAGTTCAAATATATCTCTCAGTTTTTCTTCTACGTTAGCGCCCTGATCCTTGGTTCCTGTTTTTGTTGCTGTCATAGCTATATCAAATAGTTTATCGGATTGGTATTTACCTCAGTTAAACAAACCGCAAATTTAGGGAATTTTTCGATAAGAGAATCGGCCAATACGTTAATCGTAAATCGCTCACTTTCAAAATGTCCTATATCTGCAAGAACAATTTGGCCCGGAAGATCGAACCAAAAATGGTATTTTATGTCGGCAGTAAGGTAAATATCTGCACCTGATGATGCGGCCTGTTTTATAAAATCAGCGCCACTTCCTCCGCAGAGAGCTACTTTCCTGATTTGCCGGTTGAAAAGCTTTGAATGGCGGATAACCGGAACCCCGAAAACCTCTTTTACCTGTTTCAGAAAATCTGTTTCAGAACATTCCTGTGACAGCTCCCCGACGATTCCCAATCCTTGCGACGGATTTTTATTGATTAACGGGTATAAATCATAAGCCACTTCCTCATAAGGATGATGTTCGAGCATGGCTTTAATCACCGCCTTTAACTTGTGCTTTGGTAATATGGTCTCAAACCTGGTTTCCGGCTCATAATGCGTAATTCCAACGGTTCCGGTATATGGATGGGTTCCTTCACCGGCCCTGAATGTCCCATTTCCACTTAACTGATAGGAACAATGATCATAATTTCCGATGGACCCGGCACCAGCAGCAAAAATCGCATTGCTGACAAGTTCAAGATGTGATGCCGGAATAAAGCATACCAGCTTTAGCAGGTCATCCTCCCGGGGAATAAGTATCTTTTGGTTGATAAGACCAAGCCTGTCAGCCATTTTCCCGCTCACACCATAGACAACTGAATCAAGATTGGTATGACTGGCGTAAAGAATGAGGTTGTTTTTAATGGCTTTTACCAGAATTTCCTCCTGAAGTGAATTTCCTGAAAACTTTTTCATCCCACTGAAAAAGGGAGGATGATGCGATAAAATAAAATTGCATCCACGTTGCAAGGCCTCGTCTAAAATAGCAGGAATCACATCAAGGCATACCAGAACTCCGGTAACTTTCAGGTCTTTATGCCCGGTAAGCAAACCGGCATTATCATAAGATTCCTGTAGCCCCAGTGGCGCTTTGGATTCCAAAACGGAAATGATGTCTTTTACGAGAACCATGACTTTAATTAAAGTTCGTCACGCATACCGGTAAGTAAATCTCTGATTTGCTGCAGCTTCTTAACAATCTGATGATTACTCTCAGTATCATTTCGATTGTCTTTAAGCTTTTGTTGAGCGCCGGAAAGAGTCATTCCCTTTTCTTTAACCAGATGGTAAACCAGGTGGATCTGCTCAATATCCTTGAGCATATAGTGTCTTTTACCACCGGGTGTTTTCCTGGGATTGATATTTTCGAATTGACTTTCCCAGTAGCGTATTAGCGAGGGATTAACCTCAAACATTTCTGCTACTTCGCCAATGGAGTAATAGATCTTTTCTATTTGCGGTTCTTTATATGGCAACTTTACTGAAATTAGTCAAGTGACTGTCCGCCAAGTTTCGACATTTCAATCAATTGCTGGTACTCAAGCGGGGTAATATCTGTAAAAAGATAGTTGATCGGATCAACAGGAACACCATTGTGGTGAATCTCAAAATGAAGGTGCGGGGCTATTGTCAGACCAGTGTTTCCGCTAAGCGCGATAATCTGACCTCTTTTAACGTGGTCACCCACCTGCACAAGCGCTTTGTTAAGATGAGCATAAAAGGTTTCATAAGAATAACCATGATTGATCGTAATGGTAATTCCATATCCTGAAAATCCTTTTACCGGATTCACTTCAACAACAACTCCATCACCGGCGGCACGAACCTTCGTTCCAACCGGAGCAGTGAAGTCAATCCCGTTATGTGGCCGATAAACCTTGAGTATCGGATGTAGCCGATGGGCTGAGAAAAATGAACCGATCCTTGTATAATGCTCCATAGGAATAATACTGGGGATGGCAGTCAGCATTTTCTGCTTGTCCTTTCCCAGGTTAAAAAGAAGATCGTAGGATTTCGACTGGACATAAAGCTTATTCATGATGTCGTCGAGCTTTTGAGAAGTCTCCTTAACAATCGCAGAGTTCTTGTAACCATCCAGGTCGGCATATCGGTTAACGCCCCCGAATCCAGCATTTCTGATTGATGACGGTACCGGATCGGCTTCAAAAATGACACGGTAAATATTGTCGTCGCGGTTTTGCAACTCAGTAAGCACACTCTGAGCCTGCTCCATTTTCTTATTTGTCAGCTCAAATTGTGTTCTTAAAAACGCCAATTCACGAGTTAAAATTCTTTCTTTGGGAAGATCCGTAAACATCGAAATAAACAGGAGAAGTCCGCCACCAACGACAAGACTCGACATCAGATAGGCAATAACCCTGAACAATTTCTGGCCGATCGTTAAACGAATTCGGTCGAAGGAAAGTGATTCCGGATTAAAATGATATTTGAACTTTGCCATACT
>Ga0114951_10004868_pt1 | contig 12718 bp, 11 predicted proteins | sample AM7aDNAmetaG_FD_88677 | JGI IMG/M metagenome (GOLD analysis project Ga0114951, IMG submission 88677) | Freshwater microbial communities from Finland to study Microbial Dark Matter (Phase II) - AM7a DNA metaG | ecosystem: Environmental > Aquatic > Freshwater > Lake | place: Finland: Lake Alinen... | reverse complement strand
GAGCGGTCGAACATCTGCCAGAACCACAGCAGCGGCTTGCGCTCGCCAAAGAGCTCCCGGTCCGTGTCGGCAAAGTGACCGGCTTCCATAGTCACATTTTCCGGGTCCAGTGACAGGTTGACCACGTTCCCTGGCAACTCTGAGGTTAGCGTCAGGTTCAGCTTGCCCCCTTGTGGACGCCCCAGGTAAAGCTGATGAAGCTGGTCGCGCACAATCTCTGAGCGGCGCTCCGCCGAGTGGTGCCGGGTGAACTCGTCATCGAGAAAGTGAATCCAGCGGCGGTAAACTTCTTCCGCCTCAGGCGCGGGATGCGGGACGCTGTTTGAAGGTTCCATACGGATTGGAAGATACACCAACGGGGCCGCATGTATCGAGCGCACCGCAAATTGCGCCCAAATGCATGCAATAAAAAGCCCCGCTCAAGCTAGGCCTGAGCGGGGTTTGCAAATCCAGAACGATCTACTTTCTTCCCTGTATCGTCTTGGGGCTCACGCCCGTCTTTTTCTGAGCGCGCCGTGCGGCAATCGCGTGCATCTCTTTGCCGATGCTCGACTGATTGATGCCCAGTTGAATGCCCAGGTTGATGATGTTGCCTGTCCCCCAGTAAAGCGCCAGTCCCGATGCGAAATGCAGCATCGAGAACCCGAAGATGATCGGCATCAGGAACGCCATCATCCGCCGCTGTGCCGGGTCCATTCCCGGTGAAGGTGTAAGGAACTGCACCAGGAACATCGACACAATAATCAAGATTGGCAGAATGTACATCGGGTCCGGCATCGACAGATCCGTCAGCCAGTACCAATGCGCCTGCCGCAGTTCGATTACGTTGGCCAGCACCCGGTAGTATGCGAAGAACAACGGCATCTGCAGCAGCATCGGCAGGCAGCCACCGTACATGTTCACGCCTTCGGTCTTGTAAAGCGCCATCATCTCGGTGTTCATCTCGGCCTTTTTAGGGTCGTTGATCTTGAGATTGGCGTAGCGCCTCTTGATCGCCTCCACCTTGGGCTGAATGCGCATCATCTTCAGCGATGACCGCATCATCATGATGCGGGTGGGCAGCAACAGCATATTGAACAGGACAGTGACGATGATGATCGCCCAGCCCCAGTTTGGAACCCCATGTTCGTAAAGGAACCGCAGGGCCAGGTAAAGCGGCTTGGCGATCACTGTCAGCCACCCGAACTGAATCAGCGGCTCCAGTGATTGTCCTGTAGGCTTGCCGTCCGCCCCTGTGGCATGAATGGACGAGATCACGTCCATCGCCTTGGGTCCGGCGAAAAGCCGCAGACGGGTAATGCCGCTGTTATCCCCCATGGCCAGACCGATCACGTCCGCAGGGCTCTTCGTGCTGTTCGGCTCGCTCAGGTTGCTGGGCAAATCGATCGAGTTGTGCAGCGTAACCAGCGTGGTGCGCTCAGGATTGTCAGGCAGAAATGTTGCAGCGAAGTAAAGATCGGTTATCGCCGCGTAGGTGTAAGGCTGGTCTAGCGTGGCGTTGCCGCCCACCCTTTTGGAGGCCATCGAATCCTGCTTGCCGTCCAGCGACCAGGCAAAGAACGATGGCGTCCGCACCTGCGCGCGCGTCTGAGACGACGGCAGGAATTCCTCCATGTCGCCCAGCCCGGCGGGCCACTCAACTAGTGCGCGCACCGGCGAGCCGTTGCGCCTCACGGCGGTCTCGATGGTCACCACGTAGCTCGTGTCGAAGCGGAACGTCTTCACCACGTCCAGCCCATTGGCGGCGTAGTGGAACGTGATTGCATTCGGAGCCAGCACCAAACCCGTCGCGGAACGCTGGGCCCCCGCGGTGGTCAACTGATACAGCGCCTGGTTCAACTGGGTCGTAAGCGCCGGCTCATAGGTAAAGAGCGACAGCGGCAGACCAAACTTCTCCGCCGTCTGCGGCTGCACCATGTCCAGGGGCTTTCCTGCGGTGTCAAAGTACTTCTTCAGAATCCAGTGCTTCACCTGTGCGCCGCGATTGGTAAAAACGATCCTGTAAAGATCGTTCTCGACCGTTGTCTCGGTCTCAAGTGAGGCGCCAATGGCGGGCGTCGCCGAGGCCGCCTGCACTTGCCCAGGGGCCAACTGCGCTTGGCCTGCCCCCGTCTGCGGTGCCGATTGTTGCGCAGATTGCCCAGTTTGACTCGTCTGTTGCGTCTGTTGAGGCTGGGTCTGATTGGCCGGTGGCGTGGCGGGCTTGAAAAAGTACTGGTAGCCCAGCAGGACAACCAATATCACCATCGTGAAGACAATCGTGGAGCGCATATCGCCGCCGCCACCGCCGCTGCCGCCGGGCCCCTGCGACTGAAGATTGGGATTACTGATTTCGGGCAAAGGATACGTCCTGTCAGTTGGAACGGGCAGCCTATCAGGCCGCCGCTCTTCTTATGGTAATGGTTCGTGGGGGAAAGGTCTTGCCTGCGTCACCGGAGGCACCAGATCGAGCCCTCCCTTGGCAAACGGGTGGCAACGCAGAATCCTCCAGGCCGCCAGTCCGATTCCCCGCAGCGGGCCGTGTGTCGCGATAGCCTCCGCGGCATACTCCGAGCACGTGGGCAGATAGCGGCACCCGCCAGGATTGAGCGCATGGATAGCCGGCGAAAGCCAGCGTCGATAGAAGCCGAGAAAGGCGAGCAGAAGTCGAGTCATGATGCGGGCGTTATCGTGGCGGGCCTACGCGTGCTGCGAGCCGCCTCGATTCTTGCCTGTTCAAGAATACGTACAACCTCCGCCTCGAGTTTCGCAAAATCCATCGTGAGTACAAAGCGGCGGGGATGAAGGATCAGATCGAAGCGCTCGGGCAGCAGTTCTACGTGCCGGCGCAACGCCTCACGCATCCGGCGTTTGATGCGGTTGCGTTCATGAGCTTTGCCGAGCACTTTTCCCGCAGTCAATCCGACGCGCGGACCCGCCGGCGCTTGGACGTATGCGCTTGCCGGATGCTGCGGTGCTAGAAACCAGCTCATCGAGGCTGATTGCCTCTTGCGGCTGGCCGAATACGCGCGCTGATAGTCGGCGTGTTTGCGCAGGCGTGCTCCTGCCATTGACTGGTGCTCGACAGGCTTGACTTGGGGCTTCATGGTTTTGCCAGTGAATGCTCGATCCGGATCCACTGCCTAAGCAGCGCATTCCGAATCAAACAGATAGGTGGGCAGAACGGCAGGAAGGTGTTAGTCGCGGAAGCCGGCGCTCACTGCAACGCGCCTGCGGCCGATAGCACGGCGACGGCTCAATACGGCGGCGCCCGCCTTGGTCTTCATGCGCGCCCGGAACCCATGTGTTTTCACACGGTGGCGGCGATTAGGTTGAAATGTGCGCTTGGGCATGGAAATGCGCTCCTGTTTCCTCTTGAAAATCTACGCTTTGACAGCATCTCCGAGTATATCGCAGCCTGAGCCAGGAATCCAGCCCTAACCGCAACGATCATCTAAGGCGTCCGAAATCAAGCCTCTGGCGTGCCCAGGATTATTGTCTGCAACGGCGACAGTTTCTAACCCCTTCATGTGTCTTGGGTGCAGGCAATCAGGCTGCCGTATTGGCGCGAAAGCCCGTCTCTCGATGCTATTAAATAGTGACTCTGGTAACATCCGCTCCGAGTTTCACCACCAATGGTGCAACTCGTCCGGACCACCGAAAAGTTCTGTTAATGAGTGATTGCAACGACCCTCAAATGTGCTACTATCGGGACCGTTCAAGAAAGTTTTACGCGTCCCACGGAACGGGCTTTTGTCCACCGCCCCAAGGTCAATTTTCAGGGGCAAGACCAGCGGCAAACAGGTACTCGGCTATCGTCATCAGGACGGAAAGCGAAGGCTTCCCGCCATGAGAGAACCGTTGTTTGATTTCCGCAAAATGAACCGCCCAATGTTCCGCCGGGCTCGCAGGCAAGGATTTGTACGATGGCATTTGCAACTTCGCCGACTCCGGCTCTCAACCCCTGGCTCCAGATTCTCGCGGCACTTGAGAAAAAGGTGATTCGCCAGTCCTTTGAGACATGGCTCAAGCCCACCCGCTACAGCCACTCCACTGGTCGAACCCTTTACGTGCGTGTGCCTTCGCCAGAGTTCCAGCACATTGGTGACAAGTACGGCGACCTCATCCAGGAAGCCATTGATCTACAGGCTCTCGAGTTCGACGACGTCAGCTTCGTAACCGCAGAAGAAGACCCTTCCATTCCACCCCAGCGCAGGGATGGTGGCTTTGGCCCGGTGCCGTCTCACGCGCCTACGGCGCCCGCCCCGGCACCCATGCAGAAGACGTTTGACTGGACTTCCGCTGCGCAACTCAACCCACGCTACACCTTCGACGCTTTCGTTATCGGCAATGGCAACCAGTTTGCCCGCGCTGCTTCCCTTGCCGTTGCTGAGCGCCCTTCGCGCGCCTATAATCCGCTCTTCCTCTACGGCGGAGTCGGCATGGGCAAGACTCACCTCATGCAGGCCATCGGTCATGAGGTCAAACGCCGACAGCCCATGGCCAGCATCTGCTACATCTCCGCGGAAAAGTTCACCAACGAGATGATCAACTCCATTCGCAACGACCGCATGACCAGCTTTCGCGATCGCTTCCGTACCGTGGACGTGCTGCTCATCGACGACATTCAGTTCATCTCGCAGAAAGAGCGCACCCAGGAGGAGTTCTTCCATACCTTCAACGCGCTTCACGAGAGCATGAGGCAGGTCGTTATTGCCTCAGATCGCCCGCCCAAGGAACTCACAGAGATTGAAGACCGCCTCCGCTCCCGTTTTGAGTGGGGTCTCATCGCCGACATCCAGCCGCCCGATCTTGAGACCAAGGTCGCCATCCTGCTCAAGAAGGCCGAGAGCGAGCAGGTGCAGTTGCCCACAGATGTGGCCTTGTTCGTCGCCTCCAATGTCCGCACCAACGTCCGTGAACTTGAGGGCGCTCTGGTCCGCCTCATCGCCTGGTGCCAGCACAATCACATCGAGATCACGCTTGCCTCCACACAGCAGTGCCTCAAGCAGTTCATTGACATGCAGGTGCGCAAAATCACCATTGAGGCCATTCAGCGTGCTGTCGCCGAAAACTTCGGCATGAGGGTCAGCGATCTCAAGCAGAAGAACAACTCGCGCAACGTTGTCGTCCCCCGCCAGATCGCCATGTACCTTGCCAAGCAGATGACTGAAGCCAGCCTCCCTGAAATCGGCCGTCAGTTTGGCAACAAGCACCACACCACGGTCATGCACTCCATCGGCAAGATCGACGAACAGCGCCGCACTGACAAGGACCTCCACCGCACCCTGAATAAACTCCAGGATCTGCTGAACGGCTAGGCAGGGAAGCAAGCGAAACAATCAGAAGCCCACGCCGGAAATCAACGGCGTGGGCTTCTCTTTTCTTCCCTTAAAACTGCGTCAAGCTCAGCACGTTTTTGTCGGGATCGTGGAACCACGCAACGCGCGCTCCGCTCGGCGAGGTCCAGATACCGCGCGGGTCGCCGTCGTTGAGGCCCGGATAACGCAGGAACTCGACTCCTGCCGCAGCCAGCTGTTCTACGGTACTTTCGATGGCTTCTACATGCCAGCCCAGCACGGTGAACGGGGCTGGCTGGAATCTGCCCACCGTGGTCACGCGCAGCATGGTCCCGTTCGCGTCGAATACCAGCGCGAAAGGCTTCGCGTCTTCCACCAGTCGCAGCCCAAGCACGCCTTCATAAAACGCCCGCGCCTTCGCAGGGTCGGTTGTAGGTGCAAAGGCGACAATCTTGCTACCGCCGAGAATCGAATCATTGGTCATGACTCACCTCCGCAAACTGAAAGCTAGGAAGCCTCTAATTAAGTCGAGGTTTTGAAAGGGCACGGCTTTAGCCGTGCCGCAAATGCTGCAAAATGAACGAGGGCTTCAGCCCCCGAGGGAAGGCTCCGCATGGAATAGGGCTTAAACAGAGGCTCCCTAGAAGCCAATCGCCCCAGTCATCAGCCCCACAAACATCTTCTGAAATCGCGCCAGATCCACATCCGTCTGCGCATGAACCAGCCTCACCCCGCTCGTTGGTTTCAGCTTCTCATTCCAGGTAAGCGTGTCCCCATAACTCGGCCCGTGGCTCAGGTCCACGTCCATGTAGAGTGGCTTTTCCTTCGTGATGAGCGCTGGATCAAGCCACGCGCATGCCGTCAGCTCATCCCACATGTAATAGCGGTCCTGGCTCCACGCTGCAATGTACTTGGCGGCAGGCTTGCCGGACTTCGCAATCTCCTTCACCATCGCCTCGGTAAAAGGAGCCTTGATTGACACATCCACGGTCGTCACGTCCACGCGCGGCCAGTCTGCGCGCAGCACGATATGCGCGGCCTCGGGATCGAACCAGAAGTTGAATTCGTGCCTTGGACTGGTCGCAAACTCCGGATCGTCCGTCTGCGGATTCAGGCTCCCGCCCATCAGCACGATCCCTTTACTCAGCGCGGCAAACTCCGGATCGATCGCAATTGCCAGCGCGATATTCGTCATCGGCCCAGCCGCGTAAATCGTCACCTCATGCGGATGCGCGCGAACCTGCCGGACCAGAAAATGCGCTGCGTCTTCCTCGATCGCCTTGATCGTCGGCATCCCCTCGGGCATCGCCGGAATTTCGTAGGCCCCGTGCGCCTGCGGGTGGTCCGGCATCTCCGGCCCGCGTCCCCATGCGCCCAGGTACGTCACCTTGCCATCGAGCGCCGAGGACAGCCGCGTTTCTTGCTCCGTGCGCACCAGCGGAAAGACCGCTCCCCGGGCTAGCGGCACATGGGCGTGCCCGGTCAGTTCCAGCATCCGCAAGGTATGCAGCGCACCCTCATCGCGCCACACATCGCCCGTCACAATGGTGATGCCCAGAACCTCAACCTGAGGAGCCTCAAGCAGCGACAGCATCGCCATCTGGTCGGAGCCGCCCGGGCCCGCTCCGTCCTGATCGATCAGTACCAGCCGCTTCTGCGCAGGGCACACACCCACCGCCAGCACAAGCGTCAAAAAAAGAGCTATGTGTCTCATTGTTGAGTATTGTGACACAGCCGCACACACGGCGCTGTCTACTGACCGCTGTCCACTGACGACTGACTTACCGCCGTCCAAAGCCCCGCGGCTTCATCGGTGGCGTCACAGGCAGGTTGGTCTTGCCTGCCGGATAAACCGCCAGAAAGCGCTCCTGTCCTTCGCCGTTGCTGGCCGTCTCCACGCCCGGCAGAGACCTAAAGGCCAGGTGCAGCAACCTGCGGTCGCGGCTGTTCATCGGCGGAAAGCTGTACGGCACTCCACTTCGGCGAACCCTTTCCGCCGCAGTTTCGGCCTGAAGACGCAGTTCCTGGGCCTGCAGCGCCTTGAAGTTGGCGGCGTCAAAACTCACCAGGTCATTCTCGCGCTGGTCGAGACGGAGCATCTGCGCGGCAATCGTTTCCAGCGCGCGCAGCAACTCGCCATTGTGCTGGACCACCAGCGGCACATCTGGTCCGCCTAGTTCTACGTAAATCTGGCGAGCCTCAATGCCCTCGGGGTCGCGTGCTCCATCACCCGCGGTAATGCGGTACTTGAGGCGCATGCCACCCAGCTTGTTCAGGGTGGTAAGGAATCCGGCGATTTTTTGTGCAGCCTGCTGCAGGTCGGCGATCGGCATAACTAGCTAGTATCGCAGAGCCGGGCCGGAATTGGGGCGGCTAATCGGGAAGAAAACCGCGAAGAATTCCAGCCGCGGCATTAAAAACAACTGAATCATCATCCCTCAACCATTCCTTGCCGCAGACCGGCCTACCAATAGCCCGAATTGGTGCAGATTCGGGCTCTGCAATCTGCTTCGTGAACTGCGTTGTCTCGCAGATCGCGCACTCTCGCCAATCATCGGCTATCATGCCTTGCCCTGCCTATCAAGGCTCTCTCGCGCAATCTGCAGGATAAGAAAGAGTGAAGCCATGTCGTTGCGCAGCCGTATCGCCCTTACTCACCGGCAGGAATTGGTATGCCGCGTGCTCGGCTTGTGCGTCTTTATTGCGGCATTTCTCATGCCCGCTTGCAGAGACAAGGCGCCATTTCTCGGTTCCCTGGACATCTATCCCGGTTGGCAATGCGCGCAGGTCACTTTCGTCGGCGCATTTTCAAAAAATTCCTATCAATCCTGGGACGTCCTCGCCGTCATGAGTGGCTGGATCAACCCCCTCATTCTTGTCTACTTTGTACTCAGCTTTACCGCGCGCTTTGCCTTGCTGCGAAGAGTACTGGCGGTAGCGACCCTGGTCTGCATGGTAGCCACCTGGGTCTTCTTTTTTATCGCCAGCCTGGTCCCAATGATCGGCCATGTTCTTTGGATTGTGGGCGCGCTCATTATCCTCTCGTCTGAAGTCACAGGCCGCAGGCCAGCCCAGTCAGAGGATGGAGACCAGATCCAGGCCAAGTCGTAGCGAAGATCCCCCGTACTGACTATCCAGGCGTTTGGCTTTTGTTGCTAAATTAAGGCGAAATTAAGGTGCCGCTTGTATCCTTCTGAATGTGACCATGTGGAATAATTCTCGGCGCGGTAAAACGAGGCGCCTTCCTGACCCTCTACTCGGCGCAATCCTTTTTCTGTTCCTGGTAGCATCCCTTCCAACTGCTAATTCGCAAACGGCAGGCGATGCTCCAGCCCCATCGCTTCCTGTCCAGCACCCTGTCATCACTCTGGCTGAAGCCATCCACCGCGCCGAGGCCAACGAGCCCATCTACGCCGCCGCGTCGGCTGAGAGCAGAGCATCGGCTCTCGATCGCGCAATCGCCCGTGGCGGTCTGCTGCCGAGTGTCGTCTATCACAATCAGGCCACGTACACGCAGCCCACAAGCCCGGCGGCCGGATCGCAATCTTCTCAAATTTTCATCGCCAACAACGCGGTTCACGAGTACGCAAGCCAGGCATCCATCAACGAAAGGCTTGGTCTCAACCAAATAGCTGGCGTTCGCCGCGCCGATGCAGCCTCGGCCCTAGCCGCCGCTCAGCTTGAAGTTGCCCGCCGCGGCCTGATCTCTGCGGTCACGGGCCTCTTCTACGGCTCCCTTGCCGCCGACCACAAACTCCTCGTCGCCGACCGCGCCCGCCAGGAAGCTGACGATTTCACATCCCTTACCACCAAGCGCGAACAGGCCCGCGAGGCTGCCCACGCTGACGTGGTAAAGGCGCAACTCGTCGCCCAGCAGCGCCAGCGCGACCTCCAGGATGCCAAACTCGCCGCCGAAAAGGCCCGTCTCGAACTCGGCGTCCTGCTCTTTCCCGATCCGCGCACCCCCTATACACTTCAAGCCGCTGACACTGTTCCTCAACTCATCTCACGCGAGGATGTGGAACAGGCCGCCGCCAAAAACAACCCCGAGCTAAAGAGCGCGCTGTCCACGCTCGCCGTCAGCAACGCCGATATGCTCTCCGCCCGCGCTGCCTATCTGCCCGATCTCGGCGTCAATTTCACCTACGGCATCGACGCTCCTCAATTCGCCGTCAATGGCCCCGACAAGACCCGCAACCTCGGATACTCGGCCAGCGTCACGCTCGACATCCCCGTGTGGGACTGGTTCTCCACCCAGCACAAGGTCAAGCAGAGCGGGATCCGCCGTGATGCCGCGCAGGTCGCCCTCACCGCCACCCAGCGCCGTCTCATCGCGCGTCTCGACGAGGCTTACTCAGAAGCCCAGGCTGCCCGCGATCAACTTGATTCGCTCGATGCCAGCGCCGCCACGGCCGCCGAGAGCCTCCGCCTTACCCGCCTGCGTTACACCAACGGCGAGGCCACGGTGCTTGAAATAGTCGATGCGCAAAGCGCGTATGTTACAGCGGAGAATGCGCGAGAAGATGGGCGCGTCCGTTACGAGACCGCAAGGGCGGATCTTGAAACACTCACCGGAACCCTATGAGCCACGCATGAGCATGAAGACGAAAATCAAGACGACGAGCAATAAGCCGAGTAGTTATCCAATCCCTCAGGTGCTTCGCTTCAAGGCGCGCTGCGCTTTGCTGGCAGCCATCGCGCTCCCTCTTGCCCTTCTGCCAGGATGCAAGAAAGAAGCTGCTCCCGAGCCCGAGGTCACAGTCCAGGCCGAGCATCCCGAGCAGGGCCCCCTGGCGGAACACATCGTCGCCGATGCCGTTCTCGCCCCGCTCGCGCAGGCTGCCATCGCGCCCAAAATCAGCGCGCCGGTGCGCAGGTTTTATGTGCAGCGCGGATCGCGTGTAAAAGCTGGCGAGCTTCTTGCTACCCTCGAAAACAACGACCTCGCCGCCGCGGCCCTCGACAACAAAGGCTCCTATATGGCTGCCGAAGCGGCCTTTGCCACGGCCACCAGGGCCCAGGTCCCTGAAGACACCCTCAAGGCCGAGTCCGATGTCGCGCAGGCCAAGGCCAATCTCGACCTCAACCTCAGCATCGTCAAGGGCCGCAAGCAACTCTTTGCCGAGGGCGCAATTCCCGGCCGCGATCTCGACACCGCCGCTGCCGCTCTGGTTGCCGCCCAGGCCTCCTATGATTCCGCCGCGAAACACCTCGAATCGCTGCGCAGCATCAGCCGCGAGGCCGCGCTCAAGTCCGCGCAAGGCCAGTTGACCTCAGCCGAAGGCAAGTACAAGGGCGCCGAAGCCCAGGTCAACTACTCTGAGATTCGCAGCCCTATCGCTGGCGTGGTCACAGACCGGCCACTTTTCGCAGGTGAAACAGCCGCCGCCGGTGCCCCGCTGCTCACCGTCATGGACACTTCCAGCCTGCTCGCCAAGACCCACATCGCGCAAAGCCTCGCCCAGCAATTGAAAGTCGACGACGAAGCCTCCGTAAGCGTTCCCGGCATCGCTGATCCGGTTGCAGCCAAAGTTTCTCTCATCAGTCCGGCCCTTGACCCCGGTAGCACCACGGTTGAAGTCTGGCTCAAGATTGACAACAAAGCCGGCAAACTCAAGGTCGGCACGCCCGTCAAAGCATCCATCACCGGCCGCACCGTCGCGCAGGCCTGGAAAATCCCCGCCGTTTCCATCCTCACCGCGCAGGACGGCAGTAAAGCGGTCATGGTCGTCGGCGCGGACGGTGCGGCTCACCGCAAGCCCGTTACACTCGGCATTAGCGACGCTGAAGACGTGCAGATCATCAACGGCCTTGCCCCTTCTGACCTCGTAGTCACCGGCGGAGCGTATGGCCTCGATGATGGCGTCAAGGTCAAAGTGGGTCCGGCGGCAGACGACGACAAGGCCCCTGCGGCCGGTAGAGCCGGAGGGACTGACTGATGCCCCTAGATGCCTCCGGCGCGCATGCTCGCCCCAAATCTTTCTGGCTCGCACGGTCCACGCACACAATCTTTTTCTTTGCCGCCGTTCTCACCTTGGCTGGCGCCTACCTGGGCTTTCAGGTACCCATCTCCGTCTTCCCTGAGACCAACTTTCCCCGCGTCGTCATCGGCGTTGATAACGGCGTTATGCCCGTCGAGCAGATGCAGGTCACCATCACCAAGCCCATTGAAGACGCGGTCAACTCCGTGCCCGGCTTGGTCACCGTCCGCTCCACCACCGGTCGGGGTCAGGCCGAAATCAGCCTCTTCTTCGATTGGAACGTGGACATGGTCCTCTCCCTCCAGTTGGTCGATGCTGCTCTGTCCAAGGTCGAACAGACCCTTCCCGCCACGGCGCGGGTCACCACCAACCGCCTCACCTTTGCCACCTTCCCAATCCTCGGTTACAGCCTCACCTCCGACACCATCCCCCAGACCCATCTATGGGAGATTGCCACCTACGATCTCAAGCCTCCCCTGAACCGTGTTCAGGGTGTCAGCAACGTACTCGTCCAGGGTGGCCAGGTCCCCGAGTTTCACGTTGTACCCAATCTGGCACTTCTCCAGGCCGCCGGCGTCACCATTACCGACATCGTCAACGCCATCCAGGCATCCAACATCGTTGATTCGCCCGGCCTCTACGAAGCCAATCATCAATTGATCCTCGGTCTGGTCGGTGCCCAGGTGCACGATGCCGATCAGCTCCGCCAACTCGTCGTCAAAACCACCCCCGCCGGCGCACCTGTGCACGTAGTCGACGTCGCTGCGGTCGAACCGGCCACCCTGCCGGTCTATACCACCGTCACCGCCAACGGCAAAAGCGCGGTCCTGCTCACCATCGCGCGCCAGCCGTCCAGCAATACCGTTTCCGTAGCGGACGCGGTCGCGGCCCAGGTCACCGAACTCCGCCGAAAGCTTCCGCCCGGAGTTAAACTCGATCTCTTCTACGACCAGTCGCAACTGGTCCGTGACAGCATTTCTTCAGTCCGGGACGCCATCCTCATCGGCCTCGTCCTGGCCTGCATCATCCTCTTTCTCTTCCTCCGCGACTGGACCTCCTCGCTCATCGCAGGCCTCGTCATCCCCGTTACCATCGCGGTCACTGTGCTTGTCCTCTGGGCCATAGGTCAAAGCTTCAACCTTATGACGCTCGGCGGTCTCGCCGCAGCCATCGGCCTGGTGATCGACGACGCCATTGTGGTCGTGGAAAATATCGTCCTCCACCGTGACGCAGGCGAACCCCGCGTACTTGCGGTGCGCAAGGCGCTCAGCGAAATCACAACGCCACTCATCGGCTCCACCATCACTCCGGTCGTTGTGTTCCTGCCCATGGTCTGGGTCAGCGGCGTTACCGGCTCTTTCTTCCGTGCGCTCGCCATCACCCTGTCCGCGGCTCTCCTTACGTCGCTCATGTTGGCCCTAACCTGGACGCCGGGCCTCAGTCTGTTGCTGCTAGGCG
>Ga0114951_10004866_pt1 | contig 12727 bp, 12 predicted proteins | sample AM7aDNAmetaG_FD_88677 | JGI IMG/M metagenome (GOLD analysis project Ga0114951, IMG submission 88677) | Freshwater microbial communities from Finland to study Microbial Dark Matter (Phase II) - AM7a DNA metaG | ecosystem: Environmental > Aquatic > Freshwater > Lake | place: Finland: Lake Alinen... | reverse complement strand
GTATCTTTTTCTTGGCGCGACATTTTGTCGGTTTCGGTTTCTTTTGTGTGAATTGCAAGAAGCGCTTTATTAAGAATTTTCTTTTCTCTCATCAAAAATACTTCTTCAATTATTCTTTTCAGGTTAGCAAACTCGCGAGCGTCACTAGATGAAAAGTTTTTGAGTGAAGCAAGGTACTTCTTTTTTTCTTCCTCAACAAAAGTCTGTAAGGAATCAATGAAATCGTCATCAACTTCAACAAGCTTTGACGTATTCTTTTCAAGTCGGTGAATTCTTCTTAATTCGTCGTAATCAATTTTCATCCAAACCCACCAAACACCAAACAAAATTCTTACTACTTCAAAACCGCACCCTTTCCAATCAAATATACCGCGCAAAAGAGCGGTACTTCAATAGTTTCGTTCTCATACGGTCCAAACGAAGTTCCTTTCAAAGAAAACTTAGGAGCCTTCTTTATAAAAACCCTAACTTTTTCGTCCCAAAAGACTATTGCATCATCAAAAGGGTTAAAGTCAGCTAACTCTTTAAGAGAAACCACTTTTGCAACCATTCCAGTGTCGCCATGCAGAGTAGCCGGAACACGAATTATTTTATGCAAATCAATACTTGTCTGTCGATCAAGCAAAGATTTTTGGCTTGCAGCGACCGCTTCAAGCGCTTTAGTCCAAAAGTCTTCCGTACTTCTCCCTAAAGGAAACAAAACCCCTTTCTCAATAGACCTCAAAAGATCCTCTTTTGATTTAAAGAGAGGATCAAGTTTTTTCTTAGGATAACCAGTAAGCAAAGCAACTTCGGCTTGATCTTTTGCAAATAAGGTCTTAAGGCCTGCGTTAAGTCTTTTCTGCCAAGCCCCTTTTCCTTTCGGACAAGAAAGTGCTTTTGGAGAAAGATTGAACCCGAGCGCATTAAAATCCATGTTGTGGGCAGTGAGAAAATCTACGATTTCTATTCGCGCTTGCTTAGTTAACTCTTGTACTTCTTTTCCGCGCAAATGAACATGGTACCCGGCTTTTCCGGAAAAGTTTATTGCAATACCTTCCTCTGAAAAGTTCAAGTCATCATGGAGGAAATCCAGTATTTTGAAAACTTCTTTTTTTGCTGCATCAAGATGGGTTTTGTGAAACCACTGATAACCATCAATTTCTTCTACCTTAACCCCAAGTTCGTCCGCATCAAACTCGTAAATTATGTCCGCTTTGATTAATTCTTTTGAAGACATTGGAGATTTAGCAGGATATTTGTAGCACGCGTTTGAGTAAGAAAAGAAAAGCGGAACCTTTTCACGCAAAAAAAGATTCATTTCATCAAGCGAAGAAAAAGACATGTTTCTATTCGCAATTTTTCTCTTAAAAACACCAAAACCAAACTCTCGCTTCTCAACTTCAGGAACCGAATCTATTTTGTGCTTTAAGTAATACTCAGCGAAATGCTTTCTTAGAAAATCTGCTTCCGGCGACTGATTTATTGGATACATAAAAATCAACAAACAAAATTATTTCCTTTTTATTTTACGTTTATCCGCTTTAGCTCGGCGGGCATCCCCTATTATTCTTAGCTCCCTGAACAAATCATCAAGTGAAATAGCATAAGGCAATTTATATTGTCCCACTATTTCCTTAACATTTTTTTCGATAGTTGAGGTCAACTGTTCATTTTCTGAAGGAAGGCTATACCGTCTCTCCAAATGTGCCAACCCTCTTGCTACAAAAAAGATGTCCTCAGTAAAATGACGCAAAAAGGTTTCTTTGTTTTTTGGGGTTTTTGCATAAAGCTTAGCCATTGAAAGATCGATAAGCTTTATTTTAACCGCCCCCTCTTTGTTCATTACAAAATTACCCATGTGAAGGTGATTATGCGTAACCCCCGCCTTGTGCATGCCAGCTAAAATGTTAATTACTTGGGACTTTATTTCCTTAAAATTATTAGGATAATCCGGAATCTCATGAAACCCGTCTCTGGCAAAAAGCTCAGTACGATCTTTAAGATCCATCATCGGTACTTCCACAGGAATCCCTCGCGCCACCAACAAATCCCTTATTTTACTTCTCAAAGGAGTTGCTCCTTTTATGAAAAAATCTGCATTGTGCGCTATGTTTCTTCTTTGATTGGCAACTTTTTCAACCACCCAGTCTACTTCTTCCAAAGGCCTAATAAAATGCCCTTTTCTATATTGTCCACTTGCTTCCAACTTGTCCATTTTGTTAATCCTTTTTCTAACATCCCTTAACCGCTGCACTAGTTCCGGAGACACTTGGGTACCAATTTCTGCAAAAGCCTTTGTGCCTTTGATAACTTGGCCTCGTCTCCCAGTACTCACTTTTATTGGAACAAGTAATTTTGGCATAAAAATCAACAACATTTTATTTTCCGTTTGAAGCGTTCTTCATCCGATTCTTTACTCTCAATTGACCAATGTAGTAACTCACCGGGTGCTTTGAAGTACAGCCTTTTTTGCATTCGGGGACATTAAGTCCGTACTCAGCCATTTTTCTGCACGCTGGAGCGGAGAGCTGTTTGTCAAATATTCGATTAATATGATACTCTGCCATGTAAGGCTTAAAATCCGGGCTCTTTGAAAACATTGTAAGCATTTCGCTTTTTGTCATACCCAATTTTTGCAAAAAACTTGCTAAAGAAAGGCGCGCATAATATGAAAGCTTTTTTCCCGCAAGTTGATCAGCGTACAAGTGACTCATGCACGGAGGGAAAAGATTAGGATCCATTTTTCCTTCAATCTTTATATCAAACTCTTTCTTTTCAATTGTCACCAGCTGAGAATCAATTGACTTTGCTAGTGTTTGGTACTTTAGAGGAATGTTGTCCTTTGGAATTGGAAGTGAATCAAATATTTTCGCATACGCTTTCTCTGCCAAAAATCTTGCAAAATCATTAGGGTTAAGGAAAACTTTTCCCCCCTCAACCGGTTCGTTCACAAGCTTTGTTTCCTTATCATTAAAATATATTTTCACATACTCGCTTATTGGAACCTCTGCCGCAATTCCTTTCTCATCAGAAATATCAAAAGCTATCCCAAAATCCTTTGCAAGCTCAAACGCCAAATCTTTTGAATCAGAAAAATTCACTAAGTAGTTGAAAGTATTCTTTTGAGCAAGTGCCGCAAACTTTTCTATAATACCCGCAGCATGGGAAGCTGAAACAAAAATCTTTGCAACAGTAAAAGCCATTACTTCTTGCTCCATCTCTTTTGCTGAAGGTCCCCCTAATTCGGAAGCATATTCTTTTCCAGCATAAGCTCTTGAAACAATCAGTGCGGCTTTTCGAACAACACTATCAGGAACCGAATCTATTGAAACATTGCTCTCTTTTAGAACCTGTTTTGCTTTCTCGCTAAAAGGAAAAAACTGCGAAAAAAGAAGCGCATCCATATAAGCTATCTTTCCTTGGGAAAGCATTAAATAAATAGGGTTGGGGGAGTGCCGGTGAAGAGGTCACACTGAAAATCTAGTTAGTTAGAGGATCATATGCGCTAAATAGAAAGTTATCTTACTTAATCCAATGAAGAAAGATACTCTCATTGGAGCATCGCCTTTAAGTTCGATGGATATCTCTTTGTCGTTATCCGCTTCTTTTACAATACTTTGTAGGAAATTAAGCGAGAATTTTGCTGTAACATCTTTTTTTGCGGAAACGGAAGCAACTTTTCCCGCTTCGGAGTCCATTGTTCCTTGCGAACCCCTTGCTTCAACAAAAAACTTTCCGTCAGTGGTCTTAAGCACAATACTGCTTCCAAAAAGAGAAGCATCTCTAAGCATTTCTTTTAACGAAGAAGCATTGATATCAATTTTTGCATCATAAGTTACATCAGGAGTTTTTACTTCTTCATCAGAAACATCAATCAGAGGAAGACGAAAGTTTCTTTTTAGATCAGATTCGAAACGAATCTTCATTTCAGCGTCCGAAACATCCAAAAACAATTTATCGTGAGGTAACGAACGCTGCATTATTTTGCTGAACTCAATTATGTCCACTCCAACAAAGCTAGGTTCTATTACGTATTTATCAAAAAACTTTTTGTCAATAAAATAATCTACTAAAACTACTTGCGAAGGGTCAATTGCTTTGAAGTAAACTCCTTTATCAGAGAAACGAAAGTTTCCTTCAGGAATAAAAGAAGAAATAGCCTCTATTGAGCGCTTCCAAAAATCAACCTGCTTTAGCTCAATCAACATTATCACCCTGCTTACAAAAAAGACCCATTTTTTCTAATACTACTTAGGATTTTGAGGTATTTAATCCTTATTGAGAAAAGACTTTAACCCTGCCTCAACTTTCAAAGACCCTGCCTCAAAACCAGCCTAACTAAGATTTGCTAGTCAAATAGACAGGTGTACTTTAGCCCTTGGGGTTCTATTACGTTAGAGTCCTGTAAGCGACTGCCAAAAGTCAAAAAAGTATTCTCATCACTAATGCAGCCTCCTTTGAATCCGCCACTATTTGAAGCATTACTGCATTCGTTAATTTTGATATAATTCATGTCAAAATAAGTAACTTTCTGGGGATTCATATACCCTCCCTGATCAACGGAAGTGCAGTAACCGAGTTGGTTGCCATCTAAGTCAAAAAACTTTCCGAACGGAAGAGGATTAGAGTTAGTTAAGTCGCCCGCGGTTGGGGGTTGCAGCTGGGTGCACCCTAAAAGAAGAACTGTTGAGAATATCAAAACTCCTGCTAAAAACAGGATATTCTTTTTACTCAAAGAATCCCCTACAGAAGTTAGTTGCTTTCGATTCTCGGAGCAAGGAAATACGTTATGCTTGCTTCGCCAATCAAGTAAGATACTTTTACTGGAGCGTTAGCTTTAATTGAAAGATTAACTTTTGTATCTGAAGAAGCGGCTTTTAACATATCCTGCAAGTAGTCAAGCGGAAACATACTTTTGCATTCCCTTTTTACTTTTAGTTCAGGTAAAGTGTCTTTGTTCTGAGCAAGATCTTCGTTAAGATTTCCTTTCGAAGAGTTTGCTTTCACTAAAAACTTTGAGTCATCGCAGCCAAGAGTTATGTGAGTACTTATTAGAGCTGCGTCCTTAAATGCGCTCTGCAAAAATCCAGCCGAAACAGTTAATTCAGCATCAAAATCAATTTTTGGGTTAGGTACTTCGCTTGCTGATACATCAATAAGCGGAACTTGGAATGCTCTCTGTGCATGGCCCTTAAATGAAACAGTAAGGAAAGCTTTTTTCTCATCAAGCAAAAGAACTAGTTCATCCGAGGACTGGGACCTTGAAAGAACCTGATTCAAATAATCAAGATCTAACCCAAGACGAGTTTCTGCGGAAGAAAATTTTGTGAAAGCTTTTTTCGGTAAAGAAAAATCAACCATTGATATCTGGCTAGGGTCAGTTGCTCTTAGTTCCAAACCTGTTTCTTTTACAACAAGCTCGGCTTCGTCAATTAGAACAGAAATAGCTTCTATGCTTTTTCGAAAAACTTCAGCGTTTTTTAGTACAAGTTCCATTTTGGTTCACCAAAGAAAGATAAGCCGTGTTAGGTGTGAATTACCTCACACTAAAGTGTGGGGCTTCTCGCTTTAAAACCTTCCTAGAGGCTTTTAGCGAAGCTCAATCCCTGGGCTAATATGTTCTTAGCAGCATTTACGTCTCTATCAATTTTTAAACCACATTCGCAAACATAAAACCTTTTGTTTAAAGGCATTTTGTGAACGATTCCACAGTTGCTGCACTTTTTTGATGTGTTTCGCGGATTTACCCGAATACAGCGAGCGCCAGCGCTTTCAGCCTTGCACTCAAGCATTCGAGCAAATATTGCCCACGAACAATCCAAAAAGTTACGCACATTCCAACGACTTTTTTCAATCAGCTCCCTAATGTTTAAATCTTCAATGCAAATAACTTTGTTTTCTTTAATGATCTTTGTGGTTAATTTGTGCAAAAAATCACAACGCTGATTATTAACTTTGTCATACAACCGCGTAAGACGCTGTTTTGCTTTCCATCGACGACGGCTTCCTTTCTTCTTACGCGATAATCCATTATGCGCTTGTTTTATTTTACCAAGACTTTGTTTCAAAAACAATGGCGACCCAATTACATTCCCGTTTGAATCTGCAGCAAAGTTTAGTACCCCAACATCCAACCCAATCTCGCCAAAACCTTTTTGTTTTTGATATTTAGCGTCTGTGGTGAGTATTGCAAACCATTTGCCTGCGCCCTTCTTTAGGGTTACTTGTTTTATTTTGCCCCGAGTGATTCGATGACTTCGAATATCAATTGAGCCAATCTTTGAAAGATTCAATTTTCCATAACGCGTTGTTTTCTGCTCAAACTTAAACCCGCTCTGATTATATTGAATTGTTTTAAACCAATCCCTTCCCTTAAACCTCAACCCACCAACTTTATGACCATTCAGTTTCAACTGCGCCAAGGATCTGAGATTACTAAACAGCCGATAACACTCATACTGAAGAGTTTTAGAATACACCGCCTCCAGCTCAGGAAACTCTTCCTTCAACTCAACAATACTATGCTGAACTACACTACGATCAATTTTCTTCAAAGAATTCAACTTCTCCAACAACTTATTATAAGTAAAACGACACAAATCAAAATGCATCAATAGCAATGCCTCTTGCTGCCTCGAAGGATACAACCGAAACTTATACGAAAACATATCACATAGAACTGCTTTTTTAAGGTTTAAAAAAACATAACCGACCCCAATGCCGATGAAACAAAAGAGTAAAATACTGGCCAACAAAGTAGCTCAAATTGCCATTATCTGCACCAAAACTGCCTAATTCAGTTTGAAAACGCCAAATGATGTATAAGTTTTAAAAAACTATGAAAAAGGAAAAGAAGCCTTCTTGCTTTTACTTACTTTACTCGCTTATAATCAACTATTTTTCCGGAAGAATCAAGCACAAACAAGAATTTTGAGCCCGAGATCTCGGTAAGCGCAAGGAAGTTATCTCCTTTTGCGTTAAAATCTTTAAGTTCTACTTTCATCTTGAGTTGTTTTTCTATCAACGGTTTGAATTTACTTACAAGCATCTGCTTAAGTGTCAATTCATCGTTTTTTATCTCAAAAGATTTCTTTGGTGCGGTAGCATCAAGCGGTTTATGCTTGTCAAAGAGGTTCTTAGACACTAGAGGCTCTTCCTTCGTTTTACTTGAAACCTTATCAACAGAGGACCACTTACCCGCACGCATAGATTCAAGATGAGAAAGTATTTGTGTGGCAGTTTTCTCTTCATTGGTTCTTAAGAACTTAAAGTAAACAACAAGACAAGCGACAATAATCACTACGCACGCAACTATCACAAGCGCAGAGGCTTGGTAAAGAAACGGATCCACTAAAAGCCACGGAAACATTACAAGAGTAATGCACTGAAGAATAAAAAGGTTGAGTTATGGAAAATGGGGCAAGAAAAGAAAGCAAAATGGCAAAGAGATTTTGCACTAGCAAATTCCTCTAAAATCACTCGGAAGCTTACCTTTTGAAATCAATGAAAGCAAGTCATCAAAGAGCCAAAGCTTTATGCAACCAACTTTGGGAATATTAAAGAAAGCTACTCCTTGGAGCTTATCCGCAGGAATTGCGTAGAAAGTTATGCAACCTTTTTGGGATACTAAACGAAGCTGGTCAATATTACCACAATCAGCATCAAAAGTAACGTTAGTCAAAGCATTGTCTCCTTTTGTTAGAATAAAGTTTCCGTCAAGCGCTTGTATCTTCACAATTGAGCGGTGAATTATTGGGAGACCGCTAGGATAAGCAGTGTAAACAACAATTGAACCATTTTTTTCGTAGTTAATTGATTGGTTGTTAGGAAATTGAATTGAAGTAAGACTACCGTTTGAATATGTTGGAGTCACGTAGGACGAAACCGGAATATTTGCTATGTTTTGTTTAACTATAACTGTTGGTCCAAAATAACTTCCTGCATTTGCTGCTGAAAGCCCCATTACATCTCCGCGGAAAAGAGTATTTTCCATGGAAGCGGAGTAAACTATTACAAGCGGGCTTGCGGTTCCAAACAAAACTCCAAGTACTGCAAAAAGAATGAACGCAAAAAGGAAAGCAAAAAGAACATTTACAACTAATTCAACCGTTTCACTCTTTGTTACTTTTTTTACGCGCGGCATTACAAACAAATCAACATACCTAAAAGGATCAAGCCACCTCAAAAAAGATAATTTTGATTTTACGGAAGAAAACGCAACACTAACTTTCCCCGGAGTGCGTTCTTCTCTAGCTTCGCGCTGGGGGGCAGCTCTTTTCATTTCACTAAGCTTAGACATTATGAACACTTACCTGCTAAGAACACTTCCCTAGCAAAAACAATAAAAACGGTCCGCTCTTGTTTGCTTTGCAACGCAAGCACTTACTAAAATGCCAAAGAATGCAAAAAAACTTAGTAAGCGAAAACGTTTGGTCTGCTTTTCTTTCCGTAGATGAAAACAGCAACAATTATTATCAAAAGATATGCAAAGCCCATCCCGAAATATACTTCGGTCATACCCATCATACCAACCGCTTCGGTCGCGGCACCGTATATTACTGAAAATATCGCAAGTGCGGCTAAGAAAACTACATCTGTTAGGAGAACATAGAAGTTGTGAGTGAAAAATTCTCCTCTTGAAATAATTGCTGAAAGTATTGCTCCTGCAAGTGCCCCGAAGATATATGCGAAGAGTTCAGGTGGTCCGTGACCAACGAGCATGCTCTGCAAAAACCCGAAAGATTTTACGTGCTCGTTCATCAAAAACATTTCGCCAAAGAAAACTCCTAGGATTGAGGCGTTCCATGCGATTATAAATATCGCTCCTGCTCCATAAATTATGGAAAGTCCGATTACAGCAAAGAGGACTTTACTATTACTCCCTAAAATAAAACCTGTGCAAGAAGCTACTGTGCTTGTTGCTGGATTTTTACATTCATCAAACGCCATGGCGGTAGCTTTTCCCGAAATTGCAGAAAGAGGAGAGTTTCCAGTACAAGCATCACTGCCCGAGATTGCACAAAACTCCCCTATTTGTTCGCTAAAAAGCAATGTTCGTTCAGCTGGAGGAGAAATTACATACACTACTGAGAAAGAAAGAATTATTCCAACAAAAACCCACAAATAAAGTTGGATTAAGTTGAAGTGGCGGGCAAAAAATGTTGGAGCGCTCTTTCTGCAATGCACCTCATCATCTGTTTCTCTCGATAATATAATGTGCAAAAGGGGTACAACGCCGATTGTGATAAAAGCAACTGAAAGGACGCTTGCGTGAGTAGGAAACATTGACTTTGCAAAGTACATACTTCCAAGCGAAATTAGGATAGTAACAACGATTATGAGCAATGGGTGCCTTCTGATATTCTGCTCTCCACAAATTGATTCTAGTACCAAAAAAACCGACCCTCTAAAACTGCCCCGACTTAGCTTTATATACCTTACCTTAAAGTAAGTTTATTTGGCAATAAATACTTTTCCTATGCCAATTATTGTGTTTTGATATTAGATTAATTGAGTTAAATCAGGCAAGTGCCCTTTTGAAGTTAAGGGGTTTTGCGGGAATATTACGGTGAGCAAAAATGGCTAATAAAACCAATCAAAAAGTATTCGTCCCTGGCGAAGAAATAACTACTGAAGAAGAGTTCATGCCGGGAAGAAACGCGTTCGCAGATAAAGGCATAGTAAGAGCTACCGCCATGGGAATTGCGGAATTTGATGATGAAAATAAGGAAGTAAAAATAAAAGGAAACGCAATTAAAGCAACAAGAGAAGGAGACATAGTTGCGGGAAAAGTTATACTGGTAAAAGAAACAAGCGTAGTTGTTGATCTTGTAAGCGCAGAAAAAGGAAGAAAAATAACAAGAAAAAACGCTCAAATACCTATAAGAAACGCTTCAACTGAATTCACAAACAACTTGCACGACCTATTCAAAATAGGAGACATCGTGAGAGCAAAAATAGTAATGCAAAGCCCTCTCGCAATTGATCTTGCAACAAACGAAAAAGGATTAGGAGTAACAAAAGCTTACTGCTCAAACTGCAGAAGCGCAATGAACTACTCAGGCGGAAAACTAATGTGTCTGCTTTGCGGAAACGTAGAAGGCCGAAGATGGTTCGAAAATGACCAAGCTCCAAGACAATTCGGTAGTGGAGATAGAGACGGATTTGGCGGAAATAGAGGTGGCGGCTTCCGAGGAAGAGACTCACACGGCGGAGGAAGATCTTTCGGTGGCGGACACGGCGGCGGATTTGGCGGGGGCAGAAGCGGCGGAAGAAGCTTTGGGGGCGGACACGGACGCTCATTTGCTGGCGGAGACCACAGAGGCGACGGAAGAGGCTTTAGAAGCGGAAGAAGAGAAGGCGACAGAGGAAGCGGAACAGGCGGATTTTAGACGCAAATAAGGAGCGTTTTGACCAGATAAAGCAGCCAAAGCAAATTGTTTTAATAGTAACGCAAAGGAAGATTTTTGTAGAGGGGGAATAAAGGATGAAAGTTGAAGTTGTAACAAACGAAAAAGATCATTTAGAATTTTTCATAGAAGGAGAAAGACACACACTCCCTAATTTGCTAAAAGAAAAGCTTGCAACAGACACAAGCGTAGAATTTTGCGCATATAGATTAGATCACCCTCTTGATCAGAAAGCAAGATTCATCGTTAAAGGAAAAAATCCAAAAAAAGCTGTAGAAGAAGCTCTAAAACAAATAAAAACTGACATCAGCGATTTTGGAAAAGCTTTTGAAAAAACAAAGTAAATATTGTAATAATAAAAAAAGTTTAATCTGTTTAGAAGCGGTCGGAAGAAGACCGCAAAAATTAATCTTTGCCTTAACAGAAGGCTAGATACAATGAGTTGCAAGAGAACTTAGTGTTGACTTACTAAAAAGCCTTTTCTTTAATTGTCTTTTTTCTTCTTTTTTGTAGGTTCCGCCGCTTTTGCTTTCTTCACGGAGTTATCAACGTATTTCTTTAACAAGTCCTTGTAGTAAGCTGCTTTTTCTGCGCCGGCACTGCCTTCTTTTCCTTTCAGAAGACCTGAACCAGAGAAAGATTCTGCAAGACGAGAGAACTCAGCAGGGAAGAAAACCCTTGAGCCCTTTCCTTGGGACATATTCTCTATAGCTTTTATGTAATAGTAAGCAAGCGCTTTGTCATCAAGACCCGAAGCGGCTTCTTTCACAGCCTCAATCTCTGCTTTGTGTGCAAGAGCTTTCTCCATTCGAGCAAGTTTTTGTTGAACAGCCGCTTTCTCAGCGTGCATTGCTTCAAGTATAGAATCAGGAATCTTTACATCGCTTATTTCGACTGAGTCAACTGTTATTCCCCAATCCTTTGAGATTCTTTCTAAGTTCTCTTTTATCTTCGCATTGATTATTTCGATATTCGAGATAACGTCGCTAAGTGGAAGCGATCCAACAACATCACGCAAAGAAGAAATAACATAAAGCTGTGCTGCCTGCGAGTAATCCTCAACCTCAATCACCGAGTTCACAACACTCTGATTATCTTTCTTGACCTTCAAATAAACAATAGCATCAATAACTACTTGTATTCCGTCCTTTGTAACAACTTCCTGCTTAGGAACATCAATAGTTTTTACTCTCAAATCTACAAGATTATAAGTTTCTATTCCTGGCCAGAGGAAAACCCATCCAGGCCCCCCAACGCGGTTAACTTTTCCGTACCGATAAACAACCGCTCTCTGGTAATCAATAATCTGAAGCAAATAAAAGTCGTGCTTCCAAATCAGAATTATGAATATTACAAATGCGCCGAGCCAAAGTATATTTGCGGTGAGAGTTTCTCGCATGACCCACGCAAGCCAAATGCACGCTATAACAACAATAAGAAGTCCTGCAAAGATAACAAACTTGAAATTATTATTGCCAGTCACCAAAATCACTACCAACAAATCAAAACTACCCAAAATACTTTGGGCTTCATATATTCTATATCATGGTTTATATATAAGGTTATTACCTTATTCATATTTATAGCTTCGGGAACGCCCTTAGAGAGCTTTAGGAACCCCCCCCAAAGCTTGCGAAAGTTAACTAAAAAGACAATTAGAAAAAAGACCAAAAAAGGTGTTAGAACTTGAAGAAAAAAGTGTTTGTTGTTTGCGTAGACCGCGATAATGATCTTGGAAGAAAAACCAAGGTCGTTGGACCTGTAATCGGTAGAGAACGCAACATAGAAGCTGCACAAAAACTTATTCTAGCCGACCCGGAAGAAAGCGACGCAAACACAATGTTTGCTGCCGTAAGAAAACTTAATGAAGCTGAAAAAGAATTCAAAAACGTCGAAATCATAACCCTTACAGGCGCAGGAAAAACCGGGCTCAACTCTGACAAAGAAATAAACAGACAACTTGACGAACTTACAAAAAATTACATTGTAGAAGGATGGATACTTGTAACTGACGGAATGGAAGACTCCCAAGTAATTCCTCTACTTCAATCCCGCGCAAAAATTATTTCTACTGAACAAGTAATCATTAAGCAAGCACAAGCTGTTGAATCAACATTTTACACACTAAAAGAAGTTTTTAAGGACCCCGGGGTTGCAAGACTTTTCTTGGGTGTTCCAGGACTCATGCTTCTTGCGTACTTCTTCTTAGGCGCCTATTCAATCCAAGCAATGGCACTAATTGCGGGCGCATACTTACTCCTCAAAGGATTTGGGATAGAGGAAAAGATTTTTGGTTTCTTCAATATACTTACTGCAAGCATAATGGAGCAAAGAGC
>Ga0114951_10004865_pt1 | contig 12728 bp, 12 predicted proteins | sample AM7aDNAmetaG_FD_88677 | JGI IMG/M metagenome (GOLD analysis project Ga0114951, IMG submission 88677) | Freshwater microbial communities from Finland to study Microbial Dark Matter (Phase II) - AM7a DNA metaG | ecosystem: Environmental > Aquatic > Freshwater > Lake | place: Finland: Lake Alinen... | reverse complement strand
TCACGGCATCCTTCCGGTACCCGCCCTCATGGCGCAGCTCTTCATGGCGGAGCGGATAAAATGCCGCCGCATCCAGATAAGAACGGAAGAGATCATCCACCCGGTAAAAAGAAGAGGCAAGACCGGACGTGCGTGCCCGGACCTCGATCAGATAACAGGGACGGCCCTGCCATACCACGCCGCCGTTGATCTCCGCGGTGATCTCCCCGGCGGTCATCCCCAGCCATTTGACCCGGAACACAAGCCGTTCCCGCACCGGAAACCCTTTCCCGGGATGAACATCCGCCGCGGTCAGCGGCACCTCCGGCAGGTCTTTGGGCACCGCCGGCATGGTCGAGACACAGCCCGCCAGGCCCGCAGCGAAGACGAACAGAAATATGTTAAACTTCTTTATCATGGCATGCCTGAAATTATAATGGATGTCATTGCAGCGGTTAACAGCTACATGCTACCAAGGCAGGTGACTTATGGCCGAAAAAACCACCAAATTATTCGTCCTTGACACCAACGTGATCCTGCATGACAGCGCATGCCTCCACCAGTTCAAACAACACGATATCGTCCTGCCGATCACCGTCCTTGAAGAACTCGACAAGTTCAAAAAAGGCAATGAAACGCTCAATTTCCATGCACGCCATTTCCTCAAGGAGATCGACAAGATCTCCAGCGACGGCGTTTTTAACGGCGGACTGCCCATCGGCCGGAACAAGGGAAGCCTCATCATCAAGCTCGACCAAAAATTCCACCCGGACCTGCGTCCCCATTTCGAGACCGAAAAACCCGACCACAAGATACTCAACTGCGCCTACTGCCTCTCCCGGGAAGCCCAGGGGCGGACCGTAACCCTGGTCACCAAAGACGTCAACCTGCGCATGAAAGCCAAGGCCGTCCATCTCATCGCCGAAGACTACACCACGGACCACGTGAAAGACATCTCCACCATTTACAAGGGCTACCGTTTCGAGGAAAACGTGTCCCGCGAGGTTATCAACCAGCTCTGCCATGACAGCGCCGGTGTATCGCCCAAGAAATTCAAATCGCGCGCCAAGTTCCATGCCAATGAATTCATCGTGGCGCGCAACAAGAACATGTCGGCGCTGGGCTATGTCGACCCCGGCGACATGATGATCAGGCACATCACCAAGATCCAGGCATCCGGCATCAAACCGCGCAATGTGGAGCAGATGTTCGCCCTTCACGCCCTGATGAACGAGAACCTGCGCCTCGTCACGGTCTCGGGCAAAGCCGGAACCGGCAAAACCCTTCTGGCCCTGGCGGCCGCGCTCCACCAGCGCGACAACTACAAACAGATATTCCTCTCGCGGCCGATCGTGGCGCTTTCCAACAAGGACCTGGGCTACCTGCCCGGCGGCGTGGATGAAAAAGTCGGCCCTTACATGCAGCCGCTTTACGACAATCTGGGGGTCATCCAGGACCGGTCCATTGATCCCGCCGAACGCCGGAGCAAAAAATTCCAGAAACTTCTCGACGATGAAAAGCTCGTCATTGCCCCGCTGGCCTACATCCGCGGCCGGAGCCTGGTGGACACCTACTTCATCGTGGACGAAGCGCAGAACCTGACCCCTCACGAGATCAAAACCATCATCACCCGGGCGGGCGAGAACACCAAAATGGTGTTCACCGGAGACATTTTCCAGATCGACCACCCCTACCTGGACATCTATTCCAATGGATTAAGCTACCTGATCGATAAAATGCAGGGGCAGAATCTGTACACCCACATTTTCCTCGAAAAAGGAGAAAGGTCGGAGCTGGCGGAACTGGCCAGCGATCTGCTGTAACCCGGCCTGATCTACCACTTCTTGAACACAAAAAAAACGGCGGCAAGGATACACAAGAAACCCGCCGCGTAATTCCACCTGAACTGTTCCTTGAGATACAAGATAGAAAATCCGCAAAAAACCATCAGCGTGACCACCTCCTGAATAACCTTCAACTGAGTGGTTGTGAACTGTGTGCTCCCCCAGCGGTTGGCAGGCACCATGAAACAATACTCCAGGAACGCGATCCCCCAGCTGGCCAGGATCACGATCCACAGCGGCTGATCCTTGAACTTCAGGTGCCCGTACCAGGCAAACGTCATAAAAACATTGGAAACGGTCAGCAATAACACCGTGATCATATTTTTATCCTTCGTATAACTGCCCGGGCTGCGGCCACGCCGCTGGCCCAGGCCCAGTGCAGGTTAAATCCGCCGATACGCCCGTCGACATCTACCACCTCTCCGGCAAAAAAAAGGCCTCCCTGCAGGCGCGATTCAAGCGTGGCGCCCTTAAGCTCCCTGAGATCAACCCCGCCGGCAGTCACCTCGGCCTTGGCATACCCTGCACTCTCGGCCACCGGCAGGGGCAAAGCCCGCAAGGCCGCGGCCAGTTTCCTTTTTTCCTGACGGCCGAGATCCCCGGCCAAACGCCCCGGATCCACACCGGCCTGTTCCAGCAAAACAACCACGAGCCGTTCGGGGAGCATCCGGGCCAGCACATTTTTAACACTGCGCCGGGCCGATAAGGGATCGAAGATAAAATCAATCCCATCCCCCGCCGCGGCGGGTAAGAAATCCACACGCAACGCACAGGCGTGTTGTTCCCGTGCCGCCATCCAGGCCCCGCTCATCTCCATGGGCGCCGGACCGCTGAAACCATGGTGCGTGAAAAGCAAAGGCCCCTCCTGAGAACGCAGCTTCCTGTCACCGGACCAAAGCGAAAGCCTGACCGCCACAACAATGCCCGCCAGACCTGAAAAAGCCGGATTACCCGCCATGAGCGGCACCAAGGCAGGTCGTGTGGGCACGATGCGGTGTCCCAGGGCCGCAGCCAGGGCATACCCCGAGCCATCGGACCCCGTCACGGGAAAAGACAAGCCGCCGGTGGTGATCAGCACTGATCGGGCCGCATACGCCATCGCCCCTGCTACAACTTTAAACATGCCGGCGTGTGCTGTCAGGGCATCAACGTGCGCCTGGCATTCGATCCTGGCCCCGCCATCCACCGCCGCGCGCACGAGCGCGTCCCGCACCGTCCTGGCATGATTATCCGCCGAAAAGAATTCACCCGTTTCCTGAAGCGCCAGAGGCGCACCCCATTTCTCAAAAAAAGCCACCGCCTCCCGCGGCGTGAACGTCTTAAGGACATGCATGAGCGTGTGCCGGCATCCGGCCGAATAATCTCCGGCACTGACACGCGCATGGGTGGCATTGCAGCGGCCGCCACCAGCCATAAGGATCTTCACGCCAGGTTCACGCTGCCCCTCAAGAACAAGAACGCGCACCCCCGCATGGGACGCCTCCGCCGCGGCCATAAGCCCAGCCGCCCCCGCACCGATGATCACAAGGTCGTAGATGTTTTCCGACATGACCGCCATTATACCTGCATTTTTGTATTTGTTTAGCGCCAAAATTTTTCGCCTGCCTTAACACGCGAACATGCTCACATTTTTATTATCTTCCCGTCAAAATCTTGACAATGATGCTATAATTCATTTTCTCCACTAACTCACCAGAAGAAATAAATGATGAAAAACAGAACATTCGAACCTCAACTTATCACCGTCTTAAAAGAAGGCTATTCCCTCTCCCGGTTTACCAACGACCTTCTGGCCGGCATCATTGTGGGCATTGTGGCCCTGCCGCTGTCGATTGCCTTTGCCATCGCCTCGGGGGTAAAACCGGAGCAGGGGCTCATCACCGGCGTTATTGCGGGCTTCCTCATTTCCGCGCTTTCCGGCAGCCGCGTCCAGATCGGCGGGCCCACCGGGGCCTTTATCATCATTGTTTTCGGGATCGTCCAGCAATACGGCTATAACGGCCTGGCCATGGCCACGCTCATGGCCGGGGTCATCCTCATCCTCATGGGCGCCGCGCGCCTGGGCGATGTCATCAAATACATCCCCTACCCGGTCACCGTGGGGTTCACCAGCGGCATCGCGCTCACCATTTTCACCACCCAGATCCCCGATCTTTTCGGCATGACCCTGGCCAAAACACCCGTCCACTTCGTCGACAAATGGGTGGCCTGCCTCCAGCACTTGCCGGGCATGAACCCGTTTGCCATCTCCCTGGGGATACTCACCATCCTCATCATCCTGATGTGGCCCAAGATCACCTCCCGGATCCCTGGCTCCATCGTGGCGATCATCGTGGTCACACTGCTGGCCCACGCACTTCATTTGCCCGTGGAAACGATCGCCAGCCGCTTCGGGGTGGTCCCCAACCGTTTCCCGGCGCCGGTATTCCCTCATTTTACCATGCAGGAATTCGGCCTGCTCTTCCAGCCGGCGTTGACCATCGCGCTTCTGGCCGGCATCGAATCGCTTCTTTCCGCGGTCGTGGCGGACGGCATGCTGGGCTCGCGCCACCGCTCCAACATGGAGCTCATCGGCCAGGGCGTGGCGAACCTGTTTTCCCCTCTTTTCGGCGGCATCCCGGCCACCGGCGCCATCGCGCGAACAGCCACCAATATCAAAAACGGCGGACGAACACCCATCGCCGGGATCATCAGCGCCGTCACACTCCTGTTGATCTTTCTTTTCTGCGGCCAATGGGCCGGGCTTATTCCCATGGCTGCTTTGGCGGGCATCCTGATCATTGTGGCTTACAACATGAGCGAAATCCACCTTTTCACCCGTCTCCTTAAAAGCCAGCGGGGTGACATCCTGGTCCTGTTATTCACCTTTGGGCTGACCGTGCTGGTGGACCTCACGGTGGCGATCGAAACCGGTGTTGTCATGGCGGCATTCCTGTTCATGCACAACATGGCCAAAATGACCAACATGCACCTCATTGAAGACGACACCAACGGCCGGCCCCATGAATACGACGGCGTCCCCGACGGCGTTGAAATATTCGAGATCAACGGGCCATTTTTCTTCGGGGCGGCGGACAAGTTCCGCGACACCATGGCCGAGATCGAAAAAATGCCCAAAGTGCTCATCCTCCAGATACGCCATGTCCCGGCTGTCGACGCCACCGCCATCAGCGCCCTGGAAAGCCTGGTCATCCAGGCGCACAAGGGCGGCACCCAGGTGATCCTTGCGGGCGTGAGCAAGCGCGTCTTCAAGGCCCTGCGCAACACCGAACTCATCGACCGCGTGGGCATGGAGAACATCCTGCCTGACGTACAGCTCGCCCTGGCCCAGGCTATCGCCATCATGGATGCCGCCAAAGAAACGGCCAAAAACTAAACTTGTTTTTTGGAAAATATCCTGCGGATAAACAGGACCGCAAGCCAAACCAGCGCGGCGGCGGCAAGAACGATCATGCAGATCTTGGTGAACTTGACCAAGACAACACCGAAGATGGCCAGCAGATAAAGCCGCGGTACGACCCCGATGAACGTGCAGGCGATAAAAGGCAGAAACGGGATCCTGGTGATCCCTGAGGCGATCGAAAAGACCTTGAAAGGGATGATCGGGATAAGCCGTCCCAGAAGAACACCCCAGACCCCGTAACGGCAGGAAAATGCTTCCGCCTTGGCCATGCGCTGGGGTGTAATAAAAATATATTTACCCAGCTTGAGGATCACCGGAAGCCCCGCGTAACGCCCTATCGCGTAACCGACCGCCGCACCCACCGTCGAACCAAGCGCCCCGAAGACCATGATCGACATCAAGGGCAGCCCGACGGCCCCCGCCGCCGCGATCACCACTTCCGAAGGAATAGGGATGATCGACGACTCCAGGAACATGGCCGCAAAAATACCAAGATCCCCGTAAGAAGAAATAAGATGTGCGAGTTGTGGTGGAAGCGTGTGTGTCATGGTGCCGCTAGATTACCCCCCGGCAGCCGGGATGGCAAGGTGAAAAACAAAAATCCATTCACGCCCTCAGAACGTACCGCGATACCTGAGGAAAACCCGATCATCGGGGATCTTGCGCGATGCCGCATCAGCCCCCAGGGGCGCGGGCGGAACGATCTCCTTCTGCGCGCCGATGGTCACATGCGTGCTGACACGATACTCGCTCTCCACTTTCTGCGTCAATTCACGCTGGCGCTGTTCTCCCGACGTGCCGATCTCGACCCCATAGCCCACATCCAGCCGGTCGGTCAAATCCTTGTTGAGGGTGATGCCCTGCACCGTCTCGTCCAGTTTATAGGAGATTTCCGACAGGCCAAGCATCCGCGCGATACGCGCCCCCGATTTTCCAAAGAAAAAATAATCCACAAAATCTCCGGCGAGTTCCGGGGTCATCCTGTGCGTGGTCATGGCCATGTCAATGCCGTCCCAGCGCTTGCCGGTGGTCAGCATCAACAGAAGCTGTTCCTGGGAAAGGGCCGGATCCGACGTCAGGCTTATCTTGGGGTCCTTGCGCTTTCCGCGTACCATGATATCGATGCGCGTGCGGGCGATCACGGAGGTGGCATGGATATCCAGGTCAGGATCAAGCGGGTCCCCTGAAAAGATCAGGCGACTTTCCCCCAGATGCACCACCGAGTGCGGCGTTTTCAACGCACCGCGGTGAATGAGTAATTTCCCGTATGTTTCCCAGAACATACCCCTGCGCTGGAAATAAAGATCGCAGGTCACAGCCGCATCGTAAAGGACAAAAGCATTATTGGGAATATGGTCCACGGTAAAGACACCCTGGAGGACAGGGCGGGAAAGATCTCCGGTAAGGGCCAGATCAAGGTCCCTGAGCTCCCCCTGCAACAGAGGAAAATTCCTGAAATGCCGGATCACCGACCGCAGTCCGGCCAGATCAAGGCTGCGGGAATACGCGTTGGCATCATAACGGCCGTTGTGCAAGGTGGCATTGACAACAAGGTTATCGGCTTTGGGCAGGATCAGCCGCGCATTCACAACCCCAGTCTCCAGGCCATCCAGCGCCGGCCTGACCAGATGCACATCAAGCTCCTGGACGCGGATCACACTGCCCTCGGGCAAAAGAAAAAGACGGCGGACTTCCATATTAAACACACGGATGCCGCCCGCCAGCGATCCTTCGAGGCGCTCGGAAGAAACATTTCCCGGTCCAAAGATACGGTTGACCCCGAAACGTACCACCAGGTCAGCCCCTTTGGGCGTAAACAAAATAAAAGCGGCACAGACCCCTGCGGACATGACAAGGGCCGCAACAATAACCATGATGATGCGAAGGGATCTCATGACAACCTCCTGACCGCAGCTATCTTAACGCCAGAGATAAAAAAAACCAATAATTTTCCGCCTTACCTGGGACATGGTGCCCATGGCCCGATCAACCCTTAATCAATGCGTTGTTGTCAAAGCCTGGCGGCATGTTTCATCGATAAACGCTCGTTAAGACAAAAGTTATGCGTAGGGGCGGACCTTGTGTCCGCCCGACGAAACGGGCCGAGACCTGTCTACCGGCAGGCAGGCAAGCTCGGTCCCTACACTTAATTTGAACAGTACTGCTTCTCCCTAATGCCCCGCAACAGGCTCGGCAAGATATTTGGGACGCCGCAGAAAAAACAAAAAAGGAATGATCACGATGAGCAGAATAGTACACAGGTAAAACGCATCGACAAACGAGAACAGGCTCGCCTGGGCCATGGCTTTCTGATAGATCACAGCCTTGGCCGCCAACGGCACGGATGCATCGCCCATGGCATGGGCCTGCGGCATGGCCGAAAGATGCGCCACGGCCTGCTGGTAATTGGGATCATACGGATTGGCCTGCTCCAGGTAGCGCGCCTGGTGGTACTGCGAACGGCGGGCGATCACCGTCGTCATAAACGCCACGCCAAAACTTCCCCCCAGGTTGCGCAAAAGATTATACACAGCCGTGGCATTGCCCATCTCCTCCTTGGGCACACTCGATAATGTCAGGTTGGTGAGCGTGATGAACACAAGCCCGAGCCCCAGCCCCATCACCACACGCGCCCATACGAGAAATTCAAACGAACTGTTGAGCGTCACGGCCGTCAGGATCCATGTGGAATACGCGAACAGGCAAAGCCCGACAAAGAGTATGGCCTTGGGGCTGATTTTTGTAACAAGTTTTCCAACGATGGGCATCACAATGACCATGGAAAAACCGCCCGTGGCGAGCGCCAGGCCAGCCCAATACGCGTTATACCCCAAAAGTTTCTGCATAAAGATAGGCATGGCCACGATCGTCCCGAAAAGCACAAAGAATGTCATGAACATGATCGCGTTGCCGGAGGCAAACGCATGATTGCGGAACACGCGCAGATTGACCACCGGCTCCTTGCCCCGAAGCTCCACGATCATAAAAAGGATGAGCGCCGCGGCCGAAATCCCTGCCAAAAGAAGAATAAAGGAGGAATTGAACCAGTCCTCCTGCTGCCCTTTGTCGAGCACGATCTGCAGGCTCCCCAGTCCCAGGCTGAGCAATATAAGACCCCAGTAATCGATGCGGTTGAGGGACACGCGCTTAAGGTAAGGCGGATCCTTGATGAAAACATAGATCAGGGCCATGGAAAGGATGCCGATGGGGATATTGATGAAAAAGATCCAGTTCCACGACCAGTTATCCGTGATCCACCCACCCAGGATGGGGCCGAGGATAGGCGCGAAGATGACCCCGATCCCGAAAACCGCCATGGCCATGCCGTGTTCTTTGGGCGGGAATGTTTCAAGGAGGATCGTCTGCGAAATGGGCTGAAGCGCCCCGCCGCCGATGCCCTGCAGGACACGGAAAAAGATCAGGCTCGAGAGGCTCCACGCCATCCCGCAAAAGAGGGAGCTCACGGTAAAAAGCGCGATCGAAAAAAGAAGGTAGCGTTTGCGCCCGAAAACCCGTGCGAGCCAGCCGGTGAGCGGGATAATGATCGCATTGGACACAAGATAGGATGTGATCGCCCACGTCGCCTCATCCACCCCTGCGGACAAACTGCCGCGGATATGGTCGAGCGCCACATTCACCACGGAGGTATCCACCACCTCGATGAACGTGGGAATGATCACCACCGCCGCAATGATCCATTTATTGACAGAGCCCGGAACGCCCATGCCGCCTCACTCCCTGATCCTGATCTTGGCGACGACCGACATCCCTACCCGTAGCAAATGCCCGGGATCCGTTGCTTTGTCGAGCCTGATCCTGACAGGTATGCGCTGAACGATTTTCACATAATTACCCAGGGCATTCTCCGGCGGAAAAAGCGAGAAGGCGGACCCTGTGCCGGCCATCAGGCTTTCCACCTTGCCGCTGAAAGAATGCCCGGGATACGTATCCACCTTGATCGTAACATCCATGCCCGCCTGCACCCGCTCCAGCTGGGTCTCCTTGAAATTAGCCGTAACCCAGACATCATCCAGCGCGACCACGGCCATGAGCGGCTGGCCGGACTGGATCATATTCCCCGTTTCGACAGATTTCTTCGTTACAAATCCGTCCGCCGGTGCGAAGATCCGGGTATATCCCCGATTAAGCCGGGCCGCTTCCAGCGGCGCCTTACGGGTGGCCACAAGCGCTTCCGCCAGCTGACGCGCCGCACGCGCCTGCACCACACCTTGTCCGGCCGACACCAGTTCTGCCCGGGCCAGATCCAGGGCGGTCTGCGCCTTTTCCAGTTTCTCCTTGGCCAGCACTCCCTGGGTGAAAAGACGCCCGGCGCGGGTTTTGTCCATCACCGCCTGCCGGCACGCCACCGCCTTGACCGTGAAGAGCGCCTGCGCCCCGGAAATCTTCTCCCGGGCTTCGACCAGGCGGGCTTCTTCCGCAGCAAGCACCGCTTCCGCCTCACACACCCGGACATCATAATCGGCCGGATCGATCTCCACCAGAACATCCCCTTTTTTAACCGCCTGATTATCCGTGACCACAACATCCTTGACCATCCCGCCTATTTTGGCCGATATGGCATGGACCCGGCCATCGACATAGGCATCATCTGTCGTCACATACGCACGGCTGGCGATCATATGCACCACTCCGGCGGCTACAACAACCGCCAGGATGACACCCCCTGCCATGCCGGCAGCGCTCTTTCCCCATCTATTCAGATATCTCATGAACAGCCTCCCTGGTCAAATATCCCGCTGCAAGATCCGTTCCTGTCGCGTTCAGCCATCGCGCATAGGAACGTTTAAGTTCATACGTGCCGCGCCACAATTCCGTCTCCGCCCCCGCGCGCAGGGCCACCGCGTCGAGCACATCCGACGATGTTCCGGCTCCCTCACGGTAACGGGCCGCCGTCACGCGCACATTTTCCTGTGCCTGTGACGCGCCGGAACGGGCCAGCACCATGCGTTCTGTGGCATTATCCATATCCAGCATAGCTGTCTCAACCTCAAAACGGATCTGGTCAACAAGTTTGCGGCGCTCTTCAAGAACACGTTCCTTATCCTGACGGGCGCTATCGATCTCTGCCCGGGTCAACCCGCCGTTAAACACGCTGATCTTCACCCCCACCTGCCCCTGCCAGTTGTCATCACGCGCCTGATACCGGTTATCCATCCGGGTGTAGGCGCCATCCGCAAACAGGGAAGGACGATCCGATGCCCGGAAAAATTCCTCATGCCACTCTGCCGCCTGAACAGCCTTGTCCATGGCCCGCAATTCAGGCCGTGACAGCATGGCGAACTCCTGGGCTTTTTTAAGAGTCACCCCCGGACGTGCGGACACCTGTGGATCTTCCAGGGCCAAAGGCTCCTGGTCCGGCAGGAGCAACAGTTCTCTTAGACGCGCGGTCGCTGTCCTCTGCCCGTTGCGGGCCGCCACAAGTTTTTGCCGCGCCTCGTTAAAACGCACCTTGACCGCCAAAAGTTCATTGCGTGTGACGACCCCTTCCCGGTAGAGTACCGTCACATCCCTGGCGTGACGCGCCAGGCTGGAGAGTTGTTCCCTGGCCACCCCGATCATGCGTTGCGCTTCCAGGACGTCAAAATACACACCGACAAGCTCCAGCGCCGCGCGATTCCTTACGTACACGGCGTCATCTTGCGCGGCCCTGGCCTGGGCCATGGCCGCCTGATGCCTGGCTTGGGACGCCCCGAAATCAAAAAGCGTTTGATGCACATTCACGCCATAGGCAAAAAAAGACTTTTCAGCTGTAAAAATCTTGCTGCCGCCCAAGATCGACGCCGGCTGGTAGGCATAATAATTCCTGGAAACACCGGCTGACACCTGAGGGAAGAGCGGGGCGCGTGCCGCGGCCGCCTGGGCCTGTGCAGTCCCCCAGGCTGCACGGGCCATGCGCACATCACGGCCGTTTCCCGCCACACGCTCCAGGGCCTCCTGCAGCGTCAGGGCATGCGCGGCTGATACCCGGGGACAAGGTGCGAGCATAAAAATCATCACGGCCACGACATATAACGGATAGCGCATCGTCATTTCCTCGAGACTTTCTGTTCCGCAGGCATGTGTTCTTCAAGCTTGCTGATCACCCGTCCGGCGCGCTCCAACAGGGCGCTGAAATCCCGCACATGCATCATGCTGATGATCTTCTTCTCATGATCGGCAAAGATCATCAGTTGTTCGCCGGGCTTGATATTCAGCTCTTTGCGAAGATGTGCCGGGATCACGATCTGCCCGCGCTCCCCGACATTGACCGACCCGTACGCCTTACCCTTGAAAATGGTCATCATACCCTGCCTCTTTCTCTGAAATGTGTGAAATGTATGCCATCGCACATTTCAAGCATACCTGATGGGGGAACGGAAAAACAAGGGAGAGAATAACAATGTCCTGAGGATAACAATGTTCAATGCGTCAAAGGTGATGACCATCGTCCAGAAAAGCCGGGATTATCCCGCGTTGCTCAGGATCTCCTCCGCCCGGCACGTCCAGCCGCAACCGCGTCCACTAACGCCATGGCCTCACCGAGCCACTGCCCGCGCTCCGTATAACTGAGCCTCATAAAAGCATCCAGGTGTTCGTAAACCTCATGCCTTCCGCGAAGACTTTCTTTTTTCACGTTCTTCTTCATGTAATCGCACCCGAATCGCTTTTAATTGAACGATGTCTGGCTTGTCCGGCCTCTTCGCCTTACAACATCAAATTAAAGAAGGTGAAAAATCCGTTCACGAAATACACCAGGCCGATGACGCCCAGCACCACACCGATGACCCACGCGTATCTTTTCTTCAACAAAGACCCGATGGCCGAAAGCATGATGGCGATCTGGAAAAACATCACCGCCATCCCGAAATTCCCGCCGTGAAGCTTCAACGCCGACTGTTCGACGTTCAACTTCTCCGCCTCAGCCTTGATATCGGCCTTTTCCTTGTCATACCGCCCGATATTCCCGTCCGCCGCCTGGATCTTTTTCTCAAGCTCCGCCTTGACCAGGGGGGCTGGATCTTTCAACAGCTCCAGCTCAAACATATCGCGCTTGGTCTCCATCAGGCTCTGCTTGATGCTCTTGGACTGAAAATAAGACCACTTGTTGCTTTCCTGGGTCGTCAGAAGTCCGACTTTTGTCGAATACCCGCCGCCCTTGAGCGATCCGATGGCCGCGCACACGGCCAAAATCGTTGTGGTCAACCCCACCCATTTGATCCATTTTTCCTGTGCTGTATCCGACATGCCGGCTCCTTACCGTTGATGAACATGTTGAGCGCCCTGTGTTTTCGCCGCGCCAAGCGCCGGGTGCCTTTCCGCCTGGAACGAGGGGCGCTTGAAGCCCCGAGAGAAGCCGGAAGGGTGGCGCGATAAGGCAGGCGAAAAAGTTTCAGGCGCTAAACAAGCGCCAATTTATTAACAAAAGACCGGCCATATTCCTGGAAACGCACCATAGCGGCTTCATCCGGTTCCCATAAATTCGTAATACCATCGTCGACGAC
>Ga0114951_10004864_pt1 | contig 12729 bp, 8 predicted proteins | sample AM7aDNAmetaG_FD_88677 | JGI IMG/M metagenome (GOLD analysis project Ga0114951, IMG submission 88677) | Freshwater microbial communities from Finland to study Microbial Dark Matter (Phase II) - AM7a DNA metaG | ecosystem: Environmental > Aquatic > Freshwater > Lake | place: Finland: Lake Alinen... | reverse complement strand
GGGAGCAGGTATATCCAATTGCGATACAAGGGGTTCATAATAATACCGGGGAAAAAAAGCCGGTCAGCAATAAACAGGATGGCAGTTGATATAATCGAGATGAATAATGCGATGATCAGTGAAAGAAAGGCCAGGTTGATCGAGTCTTTGTCGTCGGCCGGGAGAATTATGGCCATCTCGTACCTGAGTGTGGCAACCATTCCGATACCCCCCGCAATTGAAATAAGAAAGGTAAAAGCGCCAAAATCTGAAGGGGTAAATAAACGCGTTATTACCGGGGCAACAAGAAATGTGATTAGCTGTGCAATGAATGTTCCTGCAACCAGCTTTGAAATGTTCTTAAACATTGATTGTCAAGATATCAGTTTAAGCGGGCAACTGTAGCAAATTCAAGAAATCTCACATCTGACATATGGCCAAACGTGATAATCCCCAGCAATCTGGTCAAAAAATTATTGGTCGGGTTGATGCCCGTGCAGCTCTCTATGGCATATCCCGCCCTGTTGAACATCCTGATGATGCTTTTTTGAGTGAAGAAGCGGTAATGAGTCCTGTCGAGGATGCCCCCGGCTTTATATTCCCAATCCTTTTCGATCAGAACTTCATAAAGGTTGCGGATATAACGTACATTTGGAATTGAGCTTACAATATAGCCACCAGGTAACAGAATTTCCCTGCACATCTCAAGTACCCTGTCAGGATCGGTGAAGTGTTCAAGAACATCGTTAAAAACCAGGCAGTCGAAATATTTCTCAGGCAGATACTGATAATTATCATAAAAATCACCCGGGAACACTCTGTCAAGCCTTTTACCAGCGATCGCTGCGGAAGGTTCCGACAATTCCACGCCCCATACTTCAACTCCTTCTCTTTCTTTCAGAAGCATCCCGAAATTTCCTTCACCGCAGCCAACTTCAAGAATCCGTTTGCATGACAGCGGGATAAAACCAGGCATCTCCTCACGCGGGTCGGTATAGTAGACCTGCATTATATAATTACTGGAAGGTGGTTTTTTCACAGGCTAAAATTAAGTATTTTTTCTTTCAGAAAGATTGTTATATATTGTTATCCGTAACATATTGACTTTTATCAAATATGGATGTATATTTGAATTGTTAAACGTCTTTGTATTCTTTCTTTAATCATTTATCCTTATGAAAAAACTGGTATTCTTATTCTTTCTGTCATTTACACTGTGTTTGACCACAGTCGTTGCACAAAAAACGTATGATCCAAAGGCGATCATTCCTCCTTCTCCCGATGTTAAAATCGGTGTATTACCGAACGGATTGAAATACTACATTAAATTCAACCAGAAACCCGAAAAGAAAGTTGAGCTAAGGCTGGCGATAAATGCGGGCTCCATTCTTGAGGACAATGACCAGCGCGGGCTTGCCCACTTTATGGAACATATGAACTTTAACGGTTTAAAGCATTTCCCCGCTAATGAACTGGTACAGTACCTGCAAAGCATTGGTGTTGGTTTTGGTAACGACCTGAATGCTTTCACCGGTTTTGATGAGACACAATATATGCTGCCCATTCCCAGCGATGATACGAATAAACTGGAAACCGGGTTTACCGTTCTTTCCGACTGGAGCGGGTCAGCCCTGCTGACTTCCGAAGAAATTGACAAGGAACGTGGGGTTATACTTGCTGAAAGCCGTATAGGAAAAGGGGCAAATGACCGTATGATGAAGAAATGGCTGCCTTCTTTGATGAATGGCTCAAAATATGCCGATCGCTTGCCCATAGGAGTCGACTCCATCATTGAAAAGTTCAACTATTCCGTGTTACGCAGGTTTTACGCCGACTGGTATCGTCCTAATTTGGAGGCGGTGGTTGTAGTGGGCGATATGCCTGTGGAAAAAGCCGAAAAAATGATAGTTTCAAAATTCGGAGATTTTAAGAACCCGGCAAACCCCCGTCCCCGCCAGGCATTTTTTGAAGTGAAGCCCTTTATGGCAAGCAAGGCCATGATGGTAAGCGATGCGGAAGCCAATGCCACTCAGATTTCGATAGTCTGCAGCGCTCAGCCCAGTCATCCGGTGATAACCGAAGGCAATTATCTGAACCGTATCGTTAATAACCTGTTTTTCAGCATGATGTCGATGAGGCTTGATGAACTGAAAAACACATCCAATCCACCTTTTGTATACGCCTATACCTATCTGGGAGGTTGGGGCAGAGGGTTTGAAAATTTCGTTGCGAGTGCAATGTGCGGTAACCACCAGATGCAGTCAGCCATAGAAGCATTAATGACTGAGAGTATGCGTGTAAAAAAATTCGGCTTTATAAAGGATGAGCTGATCAGGGCAAAAGCCATGATGCTGGCCGATTATGAAAAACGTTACAATGAGCGGGATAAGACAGAATCAGGAAATTTTATATGGGAATTCACTTCGAATTTTTACGAAAACGAAGCCATACCCGGTATTGCATGGGAGTATAATTTTGTAAAGCAGAACATTGACTTGATCGAACTGAAGAGTTTTGACAGCATCAGGAAAAAAATCACCTTTAATGATAACTATTTCTGTTATGTAACTGCTAAAACCCAGCCCGGCCTGCCCACCGACGAACAATTGAAATCATGGATCGATAATGCGCTGAAAAAAACTGTTGAACCATACAAGGAAAAGGGGATTGCAGCTTCCTTGCTGAAGGCTGAACCCAAACCAGGCACTATCACAAAAACTGAAAAGAACGAAAAACTCGGTACTACGACCCTGACGCTAAGCAACGGAGTGACTGTTTGCTTAAAGCCAACCGACTTTAAAAATGATGAAATCATTTGCAAAGGTTCCCGGTTTGGCGGATACAGCCTGTATGAAGCCGGCGACTATCCAAGCGCCCAGTTTTCAAATAACCTCGTGGAAGAAATGGGTTACGGCGATTTTTCAAATTCAGACCTTACCAAATTCCTTTCCGGTAAGGTGGTTTCCGTCACACCCACAGTTGAAATATACACCGAGTACCTCGATGGCAACAGCACTATCAAGGACCTGGAAACCATGTTTCAGCTGATCTATCTGAAGTGCACATCACCCCGGATTGATCCCGAAGCATTTCACTCATTCGTCAGCCGCGAGAAACAGCAACTTGAATCGATAAAGCAAAATCCTCAGTATCTGTTTATGGATACTGCCTACAATACCTTCTACCGGGGGAATAAAAGAGCGCATCTTATTGAGAACCCCTCAATCTATGATCTGATAAAAATGGACAATGCCGTAAATTTTTACAAGCAGAGATTATGCAATGCAAATGGCATGTATTATACTTTTGTCGGCAGTTTTACTCTTGACCAGATCATTCCGCTCATTGAAAAATACCTGGCTTCACTGCCGTCAGGTAAAATAATCAGCACCTATAAGGACCTCGGCATTATACCGATAGAGGGTGATCATTCTTTTACATTGAACAAAGGTTCGGAACAACAAGCCATGCTTGCACATTTTTTCACCGGGAAAATGCCTTATAACCCTGATGACAACTTTCTTCTTTCGCAGCTGAATGCTGTTATTAACAATAAAATCGTTGACACTATCCGTGAAAAAATGAGTGCCATTTACGGCGGAGGATGCGGAGGCGCAATTACAAAAGTCCCCAGGGAAGAATTTATCATTCAATCCCGCTTCCCCTGCAGTCCTAAAAACATTGAAAAAGTTCATACCGCTTTCCTCGGCCTGATCGAAAGCGCCAAAGTTGATGGCGGCATTACACCTAAAGATCTGGAAAGGGTTCGTGAACCGGCACTCGAACATTTCAAAGTGAACATAAGGACCAATAGCTACTGGCTTGATGGACTCCAAAATGCATTTCTCTACGGGACTGATCCTGAAAGGATTATCACCTATGATCAACGGCTGAAAGCACTAACCCCGGAAAAACTGGTGCAAATCGCCCGTAAATTTTACACCCGCCAGAACGTATTAAAAGCGGAATGGCTGCCTGAGGTTAAATAATAACTTAGCAGGACGGATACACGGAAGAATCCCGCCCCGGCAGATGGAAATGCTTTCGCGGGGATTTAAAAAAAATCAGCCACCTGCATTTTTATATGTAAGTGGCTGATTTACTGGTGGGAGCAACAGGATTCGAACCTGTGACCCTCTGCTTGTAAGGCAGATGCTCTGAACCGGCTGAGCTATGCTCCCTTAATTCGAGGGTGCAAAAGTACGACTTTTTTTAATACCTCAAAAGCATCTATCGGAATTATCGCCCTAATGTAATTCTCCTTACTTTTGTTTGTCATTAATAATCTCCTTTAAGTTGAAGCCAATACCAATCCGCCAGTGGATCTGTTTTTCCTTTATTCTTGTGATCCTGGCGGCTTGCAATGTCACAAAAAACCTCGGGCCAAAGGAGTATCTTCTTATCCAGAATAAATTTCATATAAATACACCAAAGGTTACTGCGGATGACCTGAGCGGTTACCTTCAGCAGCAGCCGAATAAAAAATTGTTCGGCTTGTTCAGGTCGAACATCGCCCTGTATAACATGGGCTGCAAAGGTAAGGATACAAAGTTTAAGAAATGGTTGAGGAATTCAGCAGGAGCAGCTCCTGTGCTGCTCGACTCAGGGATGTCTGTGATAGCCAGTAAACAGATGGTACTTTACCTTGCCAACAAAGGATATTTTAATTCCTCCGTCAGGGATTCCGTCGTTATCAAAAAGAAAAAAGCAACAGTTCATTACCACGTAAAAACATCAAAGCCTTATAAAACAAGGAAAATCGGGTATGTTATCCCGGATACTCTGTTAGCCAGGTTCGTTTTTAAGGATACTGCCCGCTCGCTTATCAAACCCGGCAATAACTATGATGCTTACAAACTTGATGATGAGCGCAGCCGTATTGCCACCAGCCTGAACAACTATGGATTTTTCCGGTTCACAACGAATTACATTGCATACCGTGTCGACAGCACACTGGGCCAGCATAAACTGGATATAACTGTTGAAATCTCCAATCCTGTGATTCCTTCCTTCACCAATAGTTCAATAATGGATACTCTTCCTCATAAACGATACTATGTTAACAGGCTGTTTATTTATCCGGAATTCGATCATCTGGCAGGTGACTCGGTTCGTTACGACACACTGCTTGTAGAGTTTGTGGGCCCCAAAAAAGAAAAATCAAAATACAGCTACTATTTTCTGTATGATGGAAAAATGTCAATCAAACCCCGTACCATTGCCCAGTCAATCTTTGTGGAGCCGGGTAATTACTACAGTCTTGATGCTGTTAACCAGACATACAGCCGCCTGGCGAACCTGCAGGTCTTCAAATATATTAACATGAACTTTTCTCCATCAAAATCAATAAGAGATTCAACAAAGAAGAATTCCGATCCCATCGATTGCAATGTACAGTTATCAAGATCAGCCGGCAATGCCTTCAGCGTTTCCACTGATGGCACCAACTCAGCCGGAGCTTTTGGCTTACAGGGAGGACTTACTTATTCGAACAGGAATATCTTCAGGGGCGCCCAGCTGTTAAGACTGGGTTTGAATATTTCAGCCCAGACACAACCTCCCCTGTATGACAGCCTGCCAAAAAGGATATTCAATGTTCTCGAGATCGGAGTAAGCGCCAGCCTCACTTTCCCACAGTTTCTTTTTCCGATAAAACCGGAAAAAATATCGAAGAAATTGAAGCCGAAAACAACGATCAGCATAGGATATAATTTCCAGCGGCAGCAGGATTACGACCGTCATATCACGAACGCCACTTTCGGCTATACCTGGGTTCAGAACAACCGGCTCAGTCAGACTTTTAACCCTGTTGAAATCGCCCTCGTGAAAGTCTTCGGAGATGAATATTTCAATGATTATCTTAATTCACTCACCGACCAGAGGTTAAAATACCAGTATACCGACCATCTGGTTGCCGGGTTACGATACACCCTGCAATACACCAGCCAGAAACTCAACCTCCTCAACGATTATATTTATATAAGGTCGAACTTTGAGACAGGCGGGAACCTTTTATACGGTATCGATAACCTGGTTAAAGCCCCAAAAAACAGTACCGGAAATTATACCTTGCTAAATATTCAGTATGCTCAGTATGTACGCCCCGATTTTGACTTCCGCTATTATGAGAAGTTCGGGAACCAACATTCAGTTGTATACCGTTTCTATGCCGGTATCGGTATTGCTTATGGCAATTCTGTGGCCCTGCCTTTTGAAAAAGCCTTTTTCGCCGGCGGGGCAAACGACCTGAGAGGTTGGAAAATGGGCTTCCTCGGACCGGGAAGTTATTATAACGATGCCTCCGATGCAAATTATGACCAATTTGGCGATATGCAAATAGAAGCCAATATAGAATACCGTTTCCCTATATATAAAGTCGTCAAAGGAGCTTTATTTGTTGATATGGGGAACGTATGGCTGCTGAAACCCTCGCCCAGTCTCCCTGGCGGAGAGATAACACTTACGGATTTCCTGCCTGAAATAGCAATCAGCACAGGCCTCGGTCTCAGGCTTGACTTTAACTTTTTTATGATACGCCTCGATCCTGCCATACCAATAAAAGTCCCGTGGGCCCCGGCGGGAAATCCATGGTATTTTGGGAAACTGCAATTCCGGGATATTGTGTGGAATTTCGGGATAGGTTATCCTTTTTAATTTCAGGCTCTGGTATATACTCATACAGACCCGGAGGCATGCGGTCATTTCAATACTAATGAGCCTGTATTTTATTAATTATCACCTTTCGATTAATAACCCTGCTCCCGGAAGTGATGCTGAGCAGGTATATACCCTGGCTTAAACCGCTTACATCAAGTAAAACCTGCAAGGCTGATATTTCTTTTCTGATGAGTACCTTACCTTGAAGGCTTAGCAGACTTACGCTACTAAAAGCAACCGTCGAAGAAACTACCAGGCTGCCTGTAGCCGGATTTAAAAAAATCCGGGGATCTGAAGATATTTGATGATCTTCCACTCCTAATGCACAAAAATATTTTGGGTAAATCAGACCGGAAATGTTACATAACCGCCTTCGGAAACTATCTTTTACCGTACCCGGGGAAAGCATTTCAACATAATCAACGGCAATATTTGCATCAAGCTGGCTTTGGGATGCTTCTGTTTTGCTGACCCATTTCTCAGCATCATTGACTTCAGGGTCAGTGGTGTCAGGCAATAAGGTGGCTTTATCCCAATTGATGTTGATCAGTGATTGTTTAGTCCCCTGTCCGTTATAAGTTAAATTACCCGGCCCGGAAAGGTTCACAGTCTGTATACTTGCATCCGTATTTAACAGCAGTGAAACCGCATAGTATCGAAAATCAGTCGGGAGATTGCCGGCGAAAGTAATGATGACATCATTTCCCGACTTCTCTGAATTTACTGTCAGATAAGGACTTAGTAAAAGATAGTCCAGAACTTCTTCCTCGGTTGTCATCCATATATTATCAGCGCCGCTCTTTCCATAATTATATGCAATTGCAGTCATTTGAGATTTGAAGGTTTCAAAATCATATCCGTATGTTCCATTGGTGATTGAATGTGAAAAAACAACACCCCAGTGATGGGCGCCGCTGATACTCGCCAAGGCCATATTTTGGGCGATGGCAGCAATGCTGATGCCATTGTAAAAATTAGTCCTGCCCATCCTTATATTGTTATGGTTCCATGCCGAAGTAACATCAAAACTGGGATACCCGAAATTATATCCCTGTACATAACAAATGTGATAACCTTGCTGAAATGCATATTTGGTATAATTCGTATCTCCGTTCGGATTGACAAAAATCCCCAGGCGCACTCCCCCCGGAGTTGCTACCTGAGTTTTAAGTTTCACGTAGCTGTGATTTCTCTCGAGCGAATATTCGTATTCACCAACTTTGTTTGTAAGACCGTGATTACTGATCCCCCAGCCCTGCTGGTACAACTCAATGAGCTGTGGCCAGGTATTAAGGAACGACCAGCCGGTTCCGGGTTCATGCACGTCGATGGTTTCAGTATCATCAAAGGAAAATATCGAACTGCTCATCCTGAATTTAATCTCATTACCGCATCCATCGGTATATTGAAGGCCCGGATATGTTATTCCACTTACACTTCCGCCATTCAGGAAAGGGTAGGCATTTGTATAAATGTCCAATCCCCCATCATCAAGCTGGGCGCTAAAAGCAAACAGCTTATTGTATTTTAAAGGGGTCTTTGTGAGAGTAACTGATGAAACTGCCGAAGTACAGTGTACGGTGATCCTTGTATTTCCAAGATTGCCGTTCTTCTGTGTAAACCCATTTATTGAGATTGCAAATACTATAAATAATGTAATCAGAAAAATCTTTTTCATTGAACAAATATACAGGAAATCTATGCCAATTATGCTGGCTCTGCAGAATCTTTCAGAGTGTTTTTTCATAGTAGTTTGGCAGGGAATATAATGAACAAAGAAAAAATTGTACTTTTGGACAAACTTAAAAAGCATGGAGGAGCAGGCGATCATGACCGGGCTGGAGAAGGTTTTCGGCGAAGTCTTTCATGACAGTGTTATTCAATTGAAACCCGATACCATTGTCTCTGATGTGGAAGGATGGGATTCTTTCTCTCATATCAGGCTGGTCCTTGCCGTGGAAAGATCCTTTAAAATCAGATTTACCACCCAGGAGATTCAATCATGGGCCAATGTGGGCGATCTTTGTAAAACTATTCTCACAAAAACCCGCTGATGAATGTTTTTTAATTCCATTCAATATATCCTTTTCCTTCCTGCAGTAGTCATACTGTTTTACCTTACACCTCTTCGTTTCCGCTGGTTACTCCTGCTTGCCGCAAGCTACTACTTCTATATGTGCTGGAAACCTGAGTTTATTGTCGTCATTGTGGTTTCCACCCTCATCAATTACTCTTCAGCGCTGCTTATGTCGGGAACCTCCGTACAGAAGAGAAAGAAACTAATAATGATATCAACACTGGTCATCAACCTCGGGCTTCTCGTTATTTTCAAGTATCTTGGTTTCATTGCAGAGATGTTTCAAACTATCTTTCAGTCAGACCATCCCAGCCGAATATCTCCTGCCCTGCTCCTGATTGCACCAATCGGCATATCTTATTATACGCTTCAGTCGCTAAGCTATATCATAGATGTATATTATGGCCGTCGAGATGCGGAAAAACATCCCGGCATCTTTGCCCTGTATGTCGCCTTCTTCCCTCTGATCCTTTCAGGCCCCATTGAGCGCTCTACACATTTGCTGCCCCAGCTCCGTGAAAAAGAACGGCAAAAGTTACACTCCGTTAATATCGAAGAAGGCATCAAGCTGATCATTTTCGGCTATTTCCTGAAACTCGTGATTGCCGACCGCACTTCCATTTATGTTGACGCTGTCTTTGGGAACCTGCCAAGGCATGGAGGAATTACTTTCATGGCGGCCATCGTCCTGTACAGTTTTCAGATCTATACCGATTTTGCCGGGTATTCTGCCATTGCAATAGGCTCAGCCCGCCTGATGGGCTTCGATGTGTACCAGAACTTCAACCGGCCATATTTCTCCTCCTCCATTCGCGAATTCTGGACCCGCTGGCATATGTCACTTTCCTCCTGGCTGAGGGATTATCTTTTCAACCCCCTGGCTTTCTCATTTATGAGGATCTTCAGGAAAGAACGCTATCTAAAGATTATCAGCCCGGAATTTCTTACTTATGCTTTTGCGGCCTTTATTACGTTTTTTATCTGCGGAATATGGCATGGAGCCAGGCTGACTTTCATGATCTGGGGCAGCCTTCACGGGATATACCTGATCATCGAAAGGGCGATTGACCGCAAAACGGGGAAACGATTACTGAACATCTTCATTACTTATATCATGGTTTTGTTCACGTGGATATTCTTTCGTTCCGATAATGTTCACGATGCATTCCTGATCATCAGGACAATCTTCACACACCCGGGCAAACTGTATATCCCCTTCGACAGTGATGTGGTTGCCCCTGTTTACGCGGTACTTGGCATTGTGATCCTGTTACTGATAGAAATAAAAAGGGAGTTCTTCGATCTTAAGTTCTCACTTACAAAAAACCGGAATGAATATGTTAGAATGATCACTTACGGATTGCTTATATTCCTTATATTATACCTGGGGGTCTTTGATGCCAGCCAGTTTATGTATTTCAAATTCTGACCGATGATGAAAGGGCAGTTAAAATCGATTGTGGTTAAAGGGATAAAGTTCTTTGTTATCCTTTTTCTGATCGATATTATCCTCGGGTCAGCGGCGAGGTTTGTTTTTTTCACCCAGAAATCAGGAAAATTTTACCGTATGAGCCATGCATTCAGGCAGGCCGACGGTGATGTGTTTATCTTTGGAAGCAGCCGTTCAAGCCATCATTACCATCCGGGGATCCTTGATAAAACCCTGGCCATTAATTCCTATAACCTCGGGTCCCAGGGCCAGCAGATCCTTTACCAGTCAACCGTACAGAAGATCCTTTTACAGAACCGCCGGCCGAAATTGCTGATCCTCGACATCAGCCCCGACTGGCTCTACAAATCCCAGGATGCTTATGATAATCTAAGTGAACTCAGGCCTTTCTGGTTCAGGTTTCCCGACATCATCGGGCCTGTACTTTCATTGCAGTCGAAACTCCAGAAAATATGGCTGTTTTCGAGGTCTTATCAGTACAATTCAACTATAGTCCATATTCTATACTACCGGATCAAACCCCAGGGAGACCTTAAAGGCTATGTACCATTGTTACATATAATGAATTCTGAAGATTACAGGGTTCAGAGAGGGGTTGATTCGATTAAATTTATGAGTGAACAGGACCGCGAATTTGATCCTGCTTTTGAAACTGCTTTCAGTGATTTTTTGAAGACAGCGGTTTCAAAAAAAATAGCCGTCCTGATGGTTTGCTCCCCTGATATACGATTTAAGATGGAAGGGCATAATCCCTCTCTTCAAAAAATCATGGAGATTGGTAAATCTTACGGGATACCACTTTTGGATTTTACTGACGATCCGTACTTTGCTGCCCATCGCGAACTATTCAACGATACGCGTCATCTGAATGACCTTGGGGCAAAAATTTTCAGCCGGAGGCTTTGCGACAGACTCAGGCCTTACCTGTAGATTATTTCTTCGTAAGGATAATCATCGGGTATTCAAAGAACCTGACGAAAAAACCGGGGAAGCGGTCTTCCCATTGATAAAGAGTTTCAAAGATTTTCTTCCCAAATTCCGAATTTGGTATGATTTTTTTCTGGTCATCTGAGCGGAATGAACGCCAGGGAACCAGCTTTACGTCAGCTACATCCTTAAATCTCTTCCACCATCCGACAGGATGCACATAATAATACAGATCAACTTCCTCCCGGGGCTTGTTCTTCCTGAACAAACCAATAATCTTCTTCAGTATTTTAAAAGGCACTTTAAAATAAAAAATCAATGTCCTGGGATTAGCATAGACAATGATTACCCGATGGCCCGGCTTAGTCACCCTGATCATCTTTCGCACAGCCTCTTCCTGCTTATCTTTATCCATATGGTAGATACAATGCAGGCTGATGGCACAATCGAAGAAATCAGGTTCAAGATTGAGATCAAAAAAACTCCCGTGTAAAAACACGCCGTGGTCGCCTATCCTTTTTTCGGCCTCATCGAGCCCCTTTTGGGAAAGGTCGTTGCACCATCTTTTTTTAAAATCCTTCGAATAATCCTGGTATTCCTGGAACTGCACAGCTCCTGAGCCAACGTCAAGAATATTTTCGCCCCCGCTTTCCGGGATATAATTCTGAACCCTTTTCCGGCATTTTATTACATAATCAATGGCATTTTCCCTGAAATCCTCATATAGAATTGCATCTTTCGTAAGCCCATCGACTACTTCCCATCCTTTTTCACTGTAAAACTTTGCTACTCTTTCTTCGGCTTCGTTTTTCATTATTACGGTATAAGCGGTTAAACATTCCTGTTTCTTATATATTCTAATAGTATGCTGATCAATTGATTGGTTCGCATTTCCCTGCCCTGTTTATTCAGGTGATACACTGTATCGAAAAAATATTCATCATCATAAATAAATGTATCGACCTTGTTCAATATGGGGATATTCAGTGATTGTCTCATTTGCTGGTCATAGGAAGTAATTTCGGGGAAATACTTTTTGAATTCCGAACGGGGATAGTCAGGATACAGATAATACAAAGTTGCGCCCCTGCTCCTGGCATATGCGGCAAATTCATTAATCAATCCAATGTAATAGGAATAATCGGTAGCCTCGATCTTGAACCTTCTGCCAAGCACTTTTGGTGTAGGTTTCTCCAGATGAGAGATAACGTCACCGTATGAATTGAACCCATCCCTCCTGTAGATCTCTTCCACCCAGCCGGTATTGAATTGTGCCACCCTCTGCAATGCTTCGACAAACTGTTTAAGCCTGAGTTTGGCTTCAGCAAGCGGATAAGCCCGCCTCTCCCAGGAGTTCAGGTAGGAGTATGCTGCCGGGACCATATCTACCGTATGAGCAAGCAGATCCATTTCCCCTTCACCCAGGAAATATTCAAACGAGAGTATGAGAATGTCGCCTTTTCTGATGCCGGGCCTTACTCCATTCAGCATAAACGTGAGGCCATAACCACCCAGCATCGACATATTTACAACCGGAAGTCCGGTTGAATCTGCAACCCGCTTGCTGTCAACACCAAAAACCAGGTTTGACCCTCCCACGAACACTATCCGGGGCGCTTTTGTGTTTTGAAGAATAAGT
>Ga0114951_10004863_pt1 | contig 12729 bp, 8 predicted proteins | sample AM7aDNAmetaG_FD_88677 | JGI IMG/M metagenome (GOLD analysis project Ga0114951, IMG submission 88677) | Freshwater microbial communities from Finland to study Microbial Dark Matter (Phase II) - AM7a DNA metaG | ecosystem: Environmental > Aquatic > Freshwater > Lake | place: Finland: Lake Alinen... | reverse complement strand
CGGTACCCGTAATATCCGAAGGCATAAGGTCGGGTGTAAACTGGATGCGTTTGAATCTTAACGACAGTGCCTGCGCCAGGGTACTGATTATAAGGGTCTTGGCCAGACCCGGGACCCCTTCAAGAAGAACATGCCCTCTCGAAAAAATACAGATCAGGAGTTCATCAATAACCCGGTCCTGCCCGACAATAACCTTGGCCAGCTCGGATTTTATCCTGGCGTGAGCCTCCCTCAGGTCAAGAATGGCCGCCAGGTCTTCTTTGCTTACCTCAAGTGCTTTTTCTTTTGCCATAATATCCTCCGTACAATACCAAAAATTTTTTTTACTTTAAAATCCGGTTACTTTTTCCTGCCCGGCCAAATATTTTGTTCTACCGCCGGAAGCATACCTTTAAAACATTGAGCCACACCCCCGATCACTATTATAAGATTACCGTTACTATCGTAGCAGTTAACAGGGCTAAATCTGTCTTTTGAGACAAGCGGCAGCGCCTTTTCGAGCCAGAGTTCCGGCTTACCGGTCTCTGCGTCGTATACCTCAAGGTAGTCACCCGTCCGGGCTAAAAGTTTAGAACCGGTCAGGTAGAGCCAGTTCACCTCTGTTTGCCTTTCTTCGGGTTTCACGAACAAAACCGGCTTGCTTATTTCAAACTGGCCTTTTTTAGCCCCGGGCCTGGATTCGCTTCTGTAGGTGGAGTAAGTATCCCTAACCCAGTTGACGGCTAAAAGTCCTTTATCAACAGAATAGAGTTTACGGCCGGAGCTTATAAATATTGCAGTTGCCGACTGCACCGCAGGACAGAAGTCCCAGGCCCGGCTGTCCCCGCTTATTTTATTTTTCAAAAGCAGAGCGCCGTTTATTTGTTTTATCTTATATAATACACCTTCTTCCGTAATAATGTACACAAAACTTGCGTCACTTTTTATTTCTAAATTCTGCATACCCGCCTGCAAATTCAGCTCCCATTTTTTCATTCCCGTAGTAGCGTCATAGCACCTAAGTATCATAGTCCGCTTTTCCACGGCCAGTATCAAACCGCCATAAAAACTGGGTTCCGAAAACTCGCCTTGGATTTCAAACGCCTTTAACGCCGTATTCCGTTCCAAGGCAAGGATACCCGTAAAAGGATCATGTAAAAACAGTAAATTTCCCGTAACCGCCAGGCTGTTCGGCAAAAAACTCTGATTAATTCTCCTTTCCGGATGCCATTCAAAGTTTAACTGCAGGGTTTTTGGTTCAACCCCGTAAATAGAATTATTAGGCATGCAAAAATAAACCATCGCCTCATCTCCGGCCGAGGAATCAGGATAGAACCCGTATCTGCCATAGTTTACTTCAGCAGGCTTCTTTTTAGCTTTAAACGACCCGACGCTGACTTTGCCGCTGTCGAGTTCCACCGCAGAAAAACCCAGCGTATGGGCAAAGAAGAGTTTCTCCTTAAGTAAAAAAGGTTTCACGGTAGCGGACGAAATAATCTTTTTTGACTCCCAAAGAGGTTTTGAGGAAAAGTCAAATATACGCCTGCCCTGTTGCTCTCCGGACGGGAAATATTCTCTTATTCCTTTAAGCTTCACCCCGGCATAATAGTCCTGGGCGATTTCAAGATTGGCTTCCGGTTCGAAATATTTACCTTTGCCTTCCCGGATAATTTTCTCGTATTCGCCGGCAATATTACCAGTTCCCCCTTCCTGCCCGTAACATTCCAGGAGGAGCCAGGCCACCTGAGCCTGATAATTTCCGCTCTCCCTTAAGCCGTCAAGCAGCTCATGGCTTTTCAAATAATTTCCGGCCTTAAAAGCTGTTTTCGCAGCCTCCAGCTCCAAGCTCTCCAGTTTTGCTTTAATTTCCTCTTTCCGTACCTGCGTCCCCGTATCGTTAAGCAGTTTTTTTAGAGCGACCGTCCCTTCTATGGTCTTACCTTCTAAAAGGAGATTTAGCGCCAGACAGTAGGAAGCCTGACCGTATTCCGGAGCATTTTCTTTAACCAACTTTGCCCCGGCGATAACTTCTTCTTTATCCCCGTAGAGCCTTACCTTTCCTTCACCGTAAACCAATAAACCCTGCTCAAAAGGAAAGACCCTGCTTACAGTATGGGAAAGGGAATATTTTTTAAAGTTCAAACCGTCGATGTCCAGGGTTCCTACGCCAAAGTAGGTCGGATAGTAAAAATAATCCCGATAGAAAGAAACCCTCCCCGTATTGCCTTTATCTTTAAAAGCAAAGACGGAGCTCCGCTTGCCGTTTTTTTTATCAAGCCGGTAAATAAAAGCGGAGTCAGCGGTATACAGATAACCGTTTTTCTCTCCCACGAGGTGTTCTAAATAGTTCCTTGAAATTTCCCATATTTTTCTACCGGTCTCCTTCTCGATAGACGCGATAACTTTTTTATGTTTCGGGGCGTAAAAAATATAACTGCCGTCCGCCAGCAGGTTTCTGTAAGGCGGATTGTTTTCCTCCAGTCTTTCGTCATTTCCTATTTCGGTCTCCGGCGGCAGACCAAGGGTCCATTTTATTATACCGGTTTCCCGGTCCAGGCAGGCCAGAGTGAAAAGATTGGTTTCCACAATAAGGTCCTCGCCGGAAAATACCGGGGCCGGAGCATTTTCAAACATAAACTCTGTTTGATTGCCGCTGCCAAGGAAGACCGACCATTTTAAATCCCCTTTATCCCTGTCAATTTTGACAAGGTAATAACCTGTCAGTTTTTCCTTCAAGGAGAGCAGTCCCAGGTAGACGGCGTTGCCTTTTACCGCAGGGAGATTCAAACTTTTCTGGTACTTCCCTTTCTCTGCCCCAAGTTGTTCTTGCGTCAAATAAAGCCGGGTTTCTTTTTTTTCGGTATCATAAACACTGCAGGCAATTCTTGAGGTAAAAAACCGCACAGCCGCCAGGCTGCCCTCCGCAGCAACCCCGGATCCGCAGAGCGCCGGAAAAGCTCCCGGTTCAAATATGTTTTTATTGTCAAAAGGCATCGATTGAAAGTCGGTAAGGCCCCACTCTGCCTCCAGGGCATAAAATTTCCTATCCGCAGCGAGAAGCACCTTTCCCGCGGAAATAACCGGCTCACTTACTTCAAAAGGATTCTCCGGCAGGGTAAGAGCTTCCCATTTTAAAGCGGCGGCCCCGCTTTTAAAAAGAAAAGAAGCAGCTTTGGCCGTGCCGGTAAGAGCGGTGGCTTTTGCTGAGGCAAAAGTGGCAGCGGCTATTTTTTTACCGTCAACTTCAATTTCATAGGTTCCAAATTTTTCAGCAAGTTCAGTGTAAACCCCGGAGGCCTCTTTTTCTCTGCCAAGTTTTTCCAGGCAGAGCGCAGTTTTAAAAAGTTTCTGTCCGGAAGGCGGTTTTAATGCCAGCAGATACTGGAGCGCCGCTTCAAAATCCCCTTCGGCGAGAGAGTAATCCGCCAAATACTGTCTGGCCCGCCCGGCATAAGAGCCTGCCCCATAACTGTCAAGAATATTTTTAAAATCCTGTTTAGAATAAGTGGCCAGGGCCCGGTTAAAGAGTTCCTCCGCGAGGGGGTCGGTAAGAATTAAATAGGCGTTTTTTATCGCGGCATCCGCTTTTAGAATTTTTCCGGTAAAGACGGCCCGGGCCGAGGAAAATTCATAATTTTTATTATTTACAACGAGAAAAGCGCTTTTATCTATGCCTTCCTGCAGGAGTTTAACCGCGGCTTCATACTCCCCGTCTTTTACCCTGGCGTCAAAATCAGCGAGGAGGCCTTCGGCTTCAAAATAAAAAGGCTGGTGCAGAAATGACCCGGGAATAAACTGTTCGCTATAACTGTGCGCGCTTAAAAATAATAATAAAAACAAGAGCTGTTTGCGCATCCCTGCTCCTTTAACAGGCTGCTGAAAAAAATAAATAAAGGACATTATGCGGCCTGTTACCTCGCCATTTGCTCTCAAATGGCGGGTAAAATGATCAAAATTGCAGCTACAAAAGTCTTAAAAAGAGTTTTTCAGCAACCTGCTAAGCTTTTATATTTGCTTCCCTTTAAAACATCTGTCTACTCGGTACAGTAACTCAAAGCCAGTAAAGCGTAAGCGGTTGCAAGTTCTTTCTTGCTTTCCCACCATCTCTCGGCATTATTGACCCAATAACCTTCCTGATTTTGCAGGGTATCCAATTTTTCCGTCATCTCTTTTGCCCAGAAATGTTCCACGCCCTTACTGTCTTTAACCGACTTATCCCCGAGAGTTTTAAAAGTTTTCACCAGGGTGTGATAATAATAATAGATCCCTTGCTCGCCCATATTGGGGTTTTCCTGCAAAGTATAGTTAGCCCTTATCCAGTTATACGCCGCAAGTACTCTCGGGTCGGTCCTATCCATATCGCAGTAGATAAAACTCTTAAGGCCGGCATAGGTCATACTGCCGTAAGATTTTGCGCCGGTTGCTTTACTTTCTCCGTCCGGCGAATAGATGAAGCCCCCGTCGTTTCCGGACCATTTTTGATCATTGGTTGCCTTAATATTTTGACAGCGCGAAAGAAAGAAAATTGCTCTTTCGAAAGTTTCCCGGTCGCTGTTTTTGCCGTTATAAGGAGACATAAAAGCATCCTCGGCCGTTACCGTCGCCTTTAAGGCCTCCAGTGCGTGCTGGAGATTCGAAAGATCGGGTTTCATTTTACTGTCATAACCGATGCCCCCGTAAAATTTATCAACCGATTCTACGCTCCCATCTGCGCCCACCTGGGTCTTCTTCAGCCATTCACGGGCCTTTTCTATAGTTTTGGCATACTCTCGATTCCCCGTTTCGTTCAAGGTCATCAAACAAATGGAGGTATTATAACAACTCATATTATCGACGGCGATTGAGCCGTCCGTCCTGACACATTTAAAAATGTAACCCACGCCCTTTTTTACTGCGGGATCTTTTTCTGAAATTCCGTTTCTTAGAAAAGAACTGACACAAAGCGCTGTTATCGCAGGGTACTCCATGAAAGAACCGTCTTCTTTTTGCTGGGACCGGAGCCACTTAAGCCCGGAGTCTATGGTTTCTTTTTGAGTCCTGGCTTCCGCCCCAAAGAGCAGAGCGAATAATAAAACAATTACAGAAAAAATTCTTTTAAACATTTTTTTAACTCCTTTTTGTCCCGGATAGGATTGAGAATATTAATTTTGTCTATAGATAGGCCCGGTAGTCTATTTCGGGAAAAATATTATCTTTATACTCTATCCAGTTTAGCCAGGGCAGGTCAATACAGTTATTGTTTATATCTTCATAAAGTTTTGTAAATCTGGAAAGATGGTCCTTGGTTTCATTTATTGCATAGCCGACATTTGTTTTTGTTTTCATGATAAAAGCCCAGTCAGAAGCCTGCGCGAGTAAAAGTTCCCGGGCCATCTGATTGAGAGCCCGCCGCAGTGTCCCATGCGCGTTTGGAAATCTTTCCGCCAGCCCGCACATCCTGTCCGCAGCTTTATGAAGATGCCGGTAGAGCCAGTCATTGCTTCCTTCCAGCCAGACTTCGTGCGTGCCTTTGTAGCCCCAGCTCGATTCACAGGGCGCACAGACCTGATTTGTAGGATACTCCTTCAGATACTCGCTCGGGGTTATTGTTTTAAAAACATCCTGGTCAAAAAATACTTTCCGGAGAAAGAAATCCAGAAATTGCGGCCCTTCATACCACCAGTGTCCGTAAAGCTCTGCGTCATAAGGTGCGACTATTATCGGCTTCCGGTCCATGCCCTTTGCCAGATGCTCCACCTGTTTCTCCCGGTTAAATAAAAAGTTGCCGGCATGCTCGGCCGCCTTATGCCCGGCTATCAACGGGTCATAAGCTTCTTTATAGTCGGAACTCCCGGTAATTCTGTAATATTTCATTCCTGTAAAGGTCCTGAGCCCGTCGGCGTTTATGAATGGTTTGATATATTCGTAGTCCAGGTCAAAGCCCACATCCCGGTAGAACTCCCTGTAATAGAAGTCCCCCGGATAGCCTTCTTTGGCGCTCCAAACCTGTTTGGACGATTCAATATCCCGGGCGAAAGCGGCCGTGCCGTTTCTTGTAAAAACCGGGGCAAAAACACCGTATCTGGGCCGGGGTTTCGCGTAATTTAGGCCGTGAGAATCCACGAAGAAGAATTTAATCCCGTTTTCTTTGAGAATATTTTCTACCCCGGGATAATAGGCGCATTCCGGCAGCCAGATACCGTTAGGCTGTTTCCCGAGATGCTTTTTGTGACAGGACACGGCGACTTTAATCTGCGCGTGCACCGCTTTTTCGTTTACCCGCATAAGCGGCAGGTATCCGTGCGTGGCGCCGCAGGTAATTATTTCCAGTTTGCCGAGGTCAGAAAACTTTTTAAACCAGTTGACAATATTTTTATTATACTTGAGAAAATAGGCCCGGTATTCATTGAATTTCCAGTTATACATTTTCGCCACATTGTTAAAATGCTGTTCAAACTCAGTCCTTCTCATTTCTTTCTCGGACAATTGAATAAGTTTTTCTATATGTTTAAGAGCTCTATCCTGCAGCAACGGATCGGCCAGCATATTGATAAGCGGCGGGGTGAGCGACATGGTAATGCGAAAATCAACACCGTCCTCGACCAGCCGCTCGTAAACCAGAAGGAGCGGGATATAAGTCTCAAAGATGGCTTCAAAAAACCAGTCCTCTTCCAGAAAATCCTCATGTTCCGGATGCCTTATATACGGCAGGTGAGCATGTAAAACCAGAGCTAAATATCCTTTTGGCATTATTCTTCCTTGTAGGTTTCCTGAGTGACTCTCAACTTGAAAGTTTTCTTATAATTTCCCGAGGCGGACCTCCCGGAAATATCCAGCAGGTGCAGGCCGTCGGTAAGCGCAAAGCGGGTACTGAAACTCCCGTCCGCGTTAAGCCGGACCGGATTGCCGTTTATTGTTACTCTGGCATCCGGCTCAGTGGCTCCATAGACAATAATTTCGGTCCCGGCTTTCAGCCAGAAAGCAGAAGCTTTATTTTCGAACCTTACCGGACCGGCCAGACTCGAGACGCCCGCCGAAGAGGCCTCAAAGGCCCGGTCTTCCGCTCCGTATATACCACAAGTGCCGGCCCTGTTTTTGCTGTTAGCGCCCGCGCGCGTCGTATACATTTTCCAGGATTCGGCAGAGTCCATCCACTCCTCATAATCCGTGTTGGAGATACTGTCGGCCGGGGTGGCAACAGCGTTGGACCTGGAAAGAAGAAAATACTTTCCTGAGGGTGCCAGGATTCCAATATCCACAATCCAGTTTTTTTCGGATAAAGGAACATTGATATACCAGCTGCGCAGTAAATTTTCCAGAATAATATCAAAAGAGGAATGTGCATTTCTGCCGTTGAAAATAATATTTGTTATCTCATAAACCCGCAAGATGGTTTTTGAAGAATTAAAATCATTCCCCAGAACCTTCTTAGCCTGTTCTATGGAAGCAGGCGTCACTTCCCAGTAGGCAAAGAGCCAGTAAGGGTCGCGGGGTAACAGCACTATACCGGTTTCCCCATAGGAATCTTGAAACATAGTATCGTATTTATCGTAAATATGGGAAGGATGCAGCGGTTTTTTTTCTTCTTTTCTTTCAAGAACAGGTATTTCCGCAGGAACTCCGGGTAAAAGAGTCTTTTTAAGGATTTTTTTTAAAGCAGGAGTTTTTGCTTTTTTTCTGACTGGTCGACTAGCTGCCTTTTTAACGGTTTTTTTTGACGGTTTACCGGCATTTACTTTTTTAGCCGGCAGAGCTTTGACCTTTTTATTCTTGCTTTCTGAATTTTTTTTGACCATACTTAATTTTACCAAACGAAGACAGTATTTTCAATACAAATACCTTAAAAATACAGCAGAAATTAAAGGGTAAGAGGAAATTTAAAAAGGGCAGGATTAGCTGCTTTTAATTAATTCAAGAAAAAGCATTATAACTATATAAACTATTTTACCTCAGGAGCGGCTACCGGTTTTGACAGGTCTTCCAGTTCAAGAATCGCTATTGAAGCTTTCCTCTCCTGAAATTTTTTCATATTAGCTATCTGGCCGGCTATCTTTTCAAGGCCCAGCACCAGAGCTTCCTGGTTTTCATATTTTCTTTCCACAAGAACCTGTTTCCCGGTCTCAACCTCAACGAGTTTAAGCGTAAGTTCAATATCTTTGTCGGGATTTTTTACAGAACCGATGAGTACCTGTTCGACTTTCAGTATTTTTCCGGCTTCGATAGCGCATTCTTTTGTTGTACAGCCGGGAAGCCTTAGTTTTTTGAGTTTCAACAATTCTTCAGCCTTTGCGGGTTCAAGAATATCAAATTTTTCAGATTTTATAAAAGCACTGCGGACAGCCGCGGATACCACCGCATTGTAAGCGGCTTTTTCATTGGCCCCTTTTACCGGAGAGCTGAAATCTATAGTCTTAGCAACAAATGGTTTATCAGAAGTTGTTTTTTCTACCGTGGCTTTATTATCCGTATTCTCTATATTACTCTTAAGATCGGCTACGGCCTGTTCTCCGGATTTATTTTCTTTCAACTCCCTGTAAGCCTCTCTTATGGTGAAAGCTACTTTATGCGTGCCAGAATTTCCCTCGGCAAAACCCAACGGCAGTAAAAACCCGTAATTCAACTCGCCGCCCACATCTATACCGGGGATATTAAATTTAAAGCCGATTCCTGCCGTAACATTCATATAATTTGAAGTACCATAACCGCCGCCGGCTCTAAAACTAAGGATCCCGGCATCTCCGGCACGGAAACCCACCATTTCTGCTCCAAGATGTAGTTTATACTCACCGCCTCTATAAAGTAGTTCCGTGGAAATAACGGTATTTTTATCGAGGGTGTAAGCAAGTCCTCCTCTTGTGGTGGTCGGAAGTATTTCTTCACCCTGTAAAGCGACATTAGGTGTATTTATATCATCAATAAAAAGACCCACAGTTAAATTATTGAGCAAATATCCGCTGAGAATAGAAACTCCATAAGAAACTGCGTTTGAAGAAAGTACTTCCGCGCCGGAAGCGTTAAAAAAGAAAGGATTCGTAATCGTCCATTCGTTGCTGACGAACCCTTTTACTAAATATTTAACATTAAACCCGAGCGATGTTTTTGTTCCGGCGAAAGGATAAGCATAAGCAAAATATAGTACATTTTCATTATACTGAGGATTGGAAAATTTGTACCAGCCTATTCCCGCGCTCCCCAAACCGCCCAGAGGAATGCCTGCCGCGATAAAACTTTCATCAAGATTGGAAATACCCATATATAATTTGCTATAGGAAAAGGTGGCTTCCCAGGTCAGCAGGTTAGCCAGGCCGGCCGGGTTATAATATATCGCGTTGACATCATCAGCTACGGCAACAAAGGCGTTACCCATGCCCAGAGCGCGAGGGATAGGATTAACTATATTAAACGCCCCGAAGACCTGTGAAGAAACCAGCAGTGCTGCCAAAATAATTATCTTACGCATAATTATTCCCCGCCTTTTTATTATTTTAATTGTAGATCCACGCTAAATCCGTTCTATGATTTTACATCAATACTAAAGCTCTTGCAAGTACTAATTAAATAAACCCTCTTAATCTTCCAATTTTTTTGCGTGTTTTATGCTTAAATCATTAAAGGCAATGCCTACGGGCAATTTAGGATAAAAGTAGGTTGTTTTATGAGGCATCTTCTCTCTTTTGTAGGAGAGTTCCGTAACGGTCTTGGCGGAAATATCCGGAATAATAAAACCGGCATGAAAGGCACCCTTATCTACCTGCTCTTTTATCTCCGTTATATCACGGGTATATATAATATCTTTTACACCCGGAAGTTTTTTCAAAATTATATGATGCAGTACTGCGGTCGGAAGTTTTTTCCAGGTCGCAGAATGTTTTTCCTTAATCAAAGCAAGGGCTTTATTTCCTTTCATGGCAAGCGAGTAATACCTGCCTCCGATATACAGAATAATATCCTTGCTTTTTATAGATAGGGTTTCTTTTATTTCAAAAAAAGGTGAGAGTGTTTCGAATATTTTTTGCTTGCTGGCTTTATAGACAAAGCGCACTATACGGTGTGTGGGCAAAACGACCAGGCCCTTATCATGCAGTGAGACCAGCGTAAACATAATATAATTCCAGGGAGAGTTTTTAAGCCCCGGATACATTTTTCTCATCCGGTCCCGGTAAAAGAGCCCGACCTCATATCTGTGATGCCCGTCAGCAATAAAAACTTTCTTGTTTTTAAAATTTTTTATAAGCGCAGTCAGCACGGGCCCTTCAAAGACACGCCATATTTTATTGAGAATGCTTCCACCCCTGTCTTTCATCTTAAAAACAGCATACGGTTTTCTTGAGGTAATTTTACCAAAAGCCGCTTCACCTTCATACAGTCCGAAGATAGGGCTCATATTGGCTTCACAGGCCTCAAGCAGTTTAAGCCGGTCCGCCTTATGCGAGGGAAAAGTATTCTCATGCGGCAGTACTTTCTTTTTGGAAAATTCTTCCATTTTAACAAGGCAAAGGACCCCGGTACGAATGCGCATTTTGCCGTTGACCAGAAATTGCTGCCGGTGAATGTATACAACCGGCTTATCCTCATAGACCAGAGTTTCTTCCGCTATCCAGTTCCTGAGTTCTTTTGCAGAAAGGGCATACCGGTCATATTTACTCCCGTCCACGGCCGCCTGTTTTCTAAGAATTATTCTTACAATATTTTTTGGCGAAAGCGAATAATATTCCTCCTGCATCTTTGGAGAAATCACATCATAGGGAAGTGAAACTACTTTGGAAAGACTCCTGAATTTCCCGTTATTGTACTTGAGTGCTTTAAAAGCGGAAACATCCACCATTAGTTTAGTCCTTTAAGATTAAAGCAAAGTATCCAGTTTGCTTTTAATCACAGTTTTTGGCTGCACCCCTACCATTTGCCCGACCACGCCGCCGTTCTTAAACATAAGTAGCGCGGGTATGGACCGGATACTAAATTTACCGCTGGTAACGGGATTTTCGTCCACATTTACTTTTCCGACTTTTATTTTACCCGCATATTCTTTTGCCAGTTCTTCAACCGTCGGGCCCAGCATTCTGCAGGGACCACACCACTCCGCCCAAAAATCTACAAGAACCGGTATTGTCGACTTCAGCACTTCTTTCTCAAAATTTGCATCCGTAAGTTCTGTTGCCATATTGCCTCCGTAAAACTTTACTTTGTTTCGGGAACAGGCGCGGGTGCGGGCATGTTTTGCTGCTTTGCTGCAGCCTCTTTTGCTTTGACCAGCGCTTCACGGGCAAGCTGAGCGGCTTTGACCGCTGATTCTACAGCCTGGGTGAAATTAGCGTTATCCATTGTCTTCTTTGCAGTTTCAAGCGCTTCTTCCGCGCTCTTATAAATTTCCGGCGCCAGCGTATCAGCGTTTGCATCTTTAGCTTCAGCCAGGGCAGTCTTAGCTTTGGTCACTTCGTTTGTGGCCTTCTCCACATCGTCCAGCGCTTTTTTGACATTAGTCTGGGCTTGAAGGGCAAGAGTCCGGGCCAATTCATATTTTTTGAATTTTACATTGTTCTTAACTTCCCAAAGATCACTTTCTATTTGCTTAATTATTTTACCGTAGGTCTTATCCATACCCAATTCTTTTGCGAACTGGATATTGCGTTCAGCTTCGGTAACAATATTTTGCACCTGGCCGGGCAGATCCCGTACATTACGGGCCGAGTCCTGAGCCTGGACAGCAAACTGGTAGGCTTTAAGAAAATTATTCTTTTCCAGAAAATCTTCTGCGGTTGAAAGCTGGCCTTTTGCTATATTATAAAGTTCTATTAAATCCCTTAAAGTTGGGGCTTGCTCTGATATTTTTATCTCTTTTTTTGCTGTTTCAATCGCGGCAACAGCTCTGTCATAAAGCGGTTTATCCGCAGGTTTAATTACCTTGGAACATCCCGTAAATACGAGCATCGCTGCAAGTACCAGCATTCCCATTTTATTAAACATTGTAAAATTCCTCCTTAAAAATATTTCCAAGGTTTTCATTTTAAGATGATTATATAATAAATTTATGTTTAAAACAAGCAGTTATATCTGCCCTTATTATTTTTTCCGCTCTACAATAATTTTTGCGCCCACGACCTCTATTACCACAACCTTTTCCCCCTTGCCTATTGCCGTGCCATCTGCAGATTCCGCGCTCCAATCTTCATTTTGGACATATACTATACCGGCGGGAGCCAGTTCTGTTTTAACTTCCCCGAAAGCTCCCGGCAGTGATTCCCGTCCGGAGATAGCCTTGCCTTTCATCGAAGCAATCCCGAGATAAACAAGCAGCGCGAAAAGTCCCCCTATTAATACCACCATCAGAATAACAAGCGGTAGAGAGATTTTGAAATAGGGGGCGAGAGGATTAAACAGCATAAAAGAGCCTAAAAGCATTGAAAGCAGGCCTAAAATCCCTAATGTACCGTGCGCCGGAGTTTTTAACTCAAGTATAATAAGGATAAATGCCAGAGCCAGGAAAGAGGCACCGGCAATACTAATCGAGATAGAACCCATGGAGACAAGAGCAACCAGCAGGCAGCTGCTGCCGAGTAAGCCCGGCACAAAAGAACCCGGAGCAATAAATTCAAAGATAATTCCAAAAATACCCAGAATAAAAAGCATATAGACAATGTCGGGATCTCCCGCCGTCTGCAGCGCCGTTTCCCAACCCGACATTTTTATTTGCATAAGAGCCTTACCTTTCAGAGCTAACTTTTGTTTCCCGTTTAAACGCGGGACGGCCTTTCCGTCTATTTTCAAAATAAT